>Ga0114967_10000088_pt1 | contig 71016 bp, 69 predicted proteins | sample M_130628_MF_Meta_FD_92639 | JGI IMG/M metagenome (GOLD analysis project Ga0114967, IMG submission 92639) | Freshwater microbial communities from Lake Montjoie, Canada to study carbon cycling - M_130628_MF_MetaG | ecosystem: Environmental > Aquatic > Freshwater > Lake | place: Lake Montjoie... | reverse complement strand
TTAAAGAAATTTTCGGTGTTTTTTTAGAAATGAAAAGTAGCGCAAACCTTACTTGCGTAAGGCTTGCACAACTACCAAACTAGGCGGCGGGAATTTGCGGTCAAGCTGGAACATGAATATCCAAACCGCAAAGAGCGTTACGAAACTAGGCGGCGGGAATTTGCGGTCAAGCTGGAACTTTGGAAAGAGTCGATTACTTTTATTTTTAAACTAGGCGGCGGGAATTTGCGGTCAAGCTGGAACTGGTTGGTGGAAAGATCGCAAGTATCAGATAAACTAGGCGGCGGGAATTTGCGGTCAAGCTGGAACAAGGATGAAAACGGGAAAGAATTTAAGTTTAAACTAGGCGGCGGGAATTTGCGGTCAAGCTGGAACAATTTAGCTCTTGTTACAAAATCTCTTTTTAAACTAGGCGGCGGGAATTTGCGGTCAAGCTGGAACACCTCTGGCATAAAAAATTGTTTGTTGTCGAAACTAGGCGGCGGGAATTTGCGGTCAAGCTGGAACTGCTTCGTATAAGTAATTATTTTGCTAATTAAACTAGGCGGCGGGAATTTGCGGTCAAGCTGGAACAAAGAATTTTTCCGCTTCATTTTGAGAAACAAACTAGGCGGCGGGAATTTGCGGTCAAGCTGGAACTATAGCGGATCAACTGCGGCATTATCTAGCAAACTAGGCGGCGGGAATTTGCGGTCAAGCTGGAACATAGTCATTAATAACGTTCGGCAAAGCCTGAAACTAGGCGGCGGGAATTTGCGGTCAAGCTGGAACCAATTTACAATGGGCTGCGGTTAATCTGACAAACTAGGCGGCGGGAATTTGCGGTCAAGCTGGAACGAAGGCTTTATAACGGGAAATTAACTTACGGGATCAACGTCAATTACCATTCTAATTGATTTAGGAATTTCAAGATTTTTCATCACATCTACAACCAATTTCTGCAAATTAACTTTTTTAGCAGTTTTCAAATTCACCAAAAAATGATGGCGGTTTTTTAGGCGTTGAAGAGCGGCTGGCGCGGGTCCAAAAATTTCAATTTTATCATCAATTGGAAAATGTTGGATTAATTTTTTAGCAAAATTCTTCGCTTCGCTTTCTGCAAAAGAACTTATTTCAAAACGGGTTAATCTTGAAAATGGCGGCAAATCTAAGGCGCGACGGTTTTTAGTTTCAAATTCGTAGAAACTTTTTTTGTCGCTTTCGATGATTTTTTCAAAAATAAAATTCTGCGGATTGTAAGTTTGAATGATAATTTTTCCCACATCTTCACGCCTTCCGGCGCGACCAATTACTTGCATTAAAATTTGATAAGTTTTTTCCAAAGCGCGCAATTCTGATGAATAAAGCGACGAATCGGCATCAATAATTCCAACCAGCGTGAGATCAGGAAAATCATGTCCTTTGGCGATCATTTGCGTTCCAATAATTATATCAATTTCGCTGTTTAAAATTTGTTTTACCAATTTGTCAACTTCGACAAAATTTGAAATATTGTCACTTGTAATTACGGCAATTCTGGCATCTACAAAAGTAGCGCGAACTTCTTCTTCAACCTTTTCAACGCCAGCTCCAATTGAAATTACGGCATCTTTTTCACCACAAAATTTACAAGCCGAAAGTAAATTTTCGTGATGGCCGCAATGATGACAAATTAATTTCTTTTTTGATTTGTGTAGCACCAAATGAAAATCGCAATCCGGGCAATCATATTTTTTCCCACAAGTTTTACAAAGCGTTACTGGCGCATATCCGCGACGATTTAGAAATAATAAAGTTTGTTTTTTTAAAGCTAAATTTTTGACAATTTCTTCGCGTAATTTTTGTGATAAAAATTCATTTGCTTGAAATTTTTCACGGCGCAAATCCACCATTTCAATCGCATTTTTTTGACCAAAACTTTGCTCTAAAATAAAATGATGATATTTGCCAGAAGTGGCGTTGGAGTAAGTTTCAATTGCCGGAGTTGCGGAAGATAAAATGATTGGAAAATTTTCTAGTTTGGCTTTCACAATCGCCATATCGCGAGCGTGAAAATTAAAAACATCTTCTTGTTTGAAAGATGAATCATGCTCTTCATCAATCACAATTAATTTTAGATTTTTGAAAGGCAAAAGCAGCGCCGAACGCGCGCCGATCAAGACTTTAACCGAACCTTGCGCAACGCCGTAAAAAATTTCACGCTTTTCTTTTTTAGAAATTTTGGAATGCCAAAGCGCCGGATCAAAACCAAATTGTTCTTTGAAACGCAGCAAAAGTTGGCTGGTTAAAGCGATTTCGGGAAGGAGGATTAAAACTTGCGGAGTTGCGACGGATCCCCAAACAAGTTCAGGATGACGATGTGGCGGGATCGAGTCCAAACAAATTCTGTCATTCTGAACTTGTTTTAAGATCTGCGCGATTAGCGCAAAATAAATTTCAGTTTTGCCAGAGCCAGTAACTCCATCAAGAAGCCCGATGAAATGAGGATTTTCTGCCATTTTTTCTTGCAGTTCATCAACAATTTTTTGCTGTTTTGACAAAAGTTTTTTTAAGGAAAAATTTTCTTTTCTAAATTCCTGATTTTTTGGCGCCGATTCTTTTTTAACTTTATCCGAATTTAAAATCCCGATAAAGGCACGAAGCACCAAACCTTGACTGGCAAGATTATAAGACGCGATAATCTCAATAAATTTTAACTGGTTTTTTGATAATTTTAAACGCTGATTTACTTCAAGAATTTTTTTAAATTTCTCAATTTTCACATTTTGTGGCGCGTCTTTACTTACGCCGACAACAACGCCCCAAATTTCTTTTTTGCCAAACTGCACGCGCACAATATCGCCGCACTCAATTTCGATTTCAGCCAAATAACTGAAAGGTTCATTAAGCGCCAAAGGCAATAAAACCTGAGCGAATATTTTTGACATGATTGTTGATTAAGAGATTCTGAAAGCCTAATTTTAAAGAAAACTACGGTGATTATCCCTTAAGACACAATAGATGTCACCCTTCGACAAGCTCAGGGTGACATCGAGTTTTTTTGTGAATCAAGGGATAATTACCAAAACTACCAAACCATTTTCACTTCCAAAATTCAAATAAAATAACTTATGAAATTTTTTATCGACTCTGCTGAAATTGCTGAAATTAAAGAAATCGCGGCTTACGGCTTGCTTGATGGCGTTACAACCAATCCAAGTTTGATCGCAAAATCAGGTCGAGATTTTAAAGAAGTTATTGCCGAAATTTGCACAATCGTTTCTGGCCCAGTTAGCGCTGAAGTTGCGGCAACTGATTATGAAAATATGGTTCGCGAAGGTGAGATTTTAAGCAAAATTGCTAAAAATGTTTGCATCAAATTACCCATGACTTTGGATGGATTAAAAGCTTGTAAATATTTTTCTGACAAAGGTGTTCAAACTAACGTAACTCTTTGTTTTTCAGCGGCTCAAGCTTTGCTTGCTGCAAAAGCCGGCGCAACTTTTGTGTCACCTTTTGTTGGCAGATTGGATGATGTTGGACAAGATGGATTAGAATTAATCGAAGAAATTTGCTGTATTTACGCCAATTATCCAAACATTCACACTCAAATTTTAGTTGCTTCAATTCGCCATCCAATTCATATCACCGATTCAGCCAAAATGGGCGCTGACGTTGCAACAATTCCAGCAAAAGTTTTGAAACAATTAATTTCTCATCCATTAACTGACAAAGGCCTTGAAACTTTTGTTAAAGATTGGGCTTCAACTGGGCAGAAAATTTAATGACAAAAAAATGGAAAATTTTTGGTTATCAAACCGACGTTGAGTGGTATGATGTTAAAACCAAATTCAAGCAATTATTACGCAAAATCACATATAGCTGGCTGTTTCAGGAATTAATTTGCCTGATTTTTGTTGGCTATATGATGCTGGTTTATCATACGAGTAAAAAAATTTTCAAAAATCAGGAAGTGATTATTGAAGCGGCAAAAAATAAAAAACCGCTGATTATTTTCTTTTGGCATAATCGCTTGATGATGATTCCATACATCACCAAAAAACCGAAAAAACTTTATCCTTATTATAATTTCATGACTTTAGCTTCGCGCCACGGCGATGGTAAATTTGTGGGTCGGATTATGGAAAGATTCGGGCTGATTTCAATTTTAGGCTCGTCAAAAGACAATCGCAAATCGTCACGCGGAATTGACATCGGCAACTTCAAGAAAATTTTTAATGGCTTGAAGCAAGGCTATTCTTTGGGCATCACGCCGGATGGTCCGCGTGGACCAAACCAAAAAATCAATGGCGAAGTAATAAATATTGCCCGCATTTCACAGGCTGGAATTATCGCAACTTCTTATTCAACTTCACGCTTTAAAAGACTAAACACTTGGGACAAATTTTTTATCCCGCTGCCTTTTTCAACAATTTGTTTTTACTTTGACGAAAACCCAATTTACGTTGCCAAAAATAGTTCCGAAGAAGAAATAGCAAAAATTAAAATCACGGTTGAAGATCGGGCAAATTTGATTCAGGAAAAATCTCAAATCCTAGCCAATTTAGGCAACTAAAATTCTGCAAATTATGACAGAAGAAAATAAAGATTTTAAGCTTACAGACTACAAATATCCGCCTCGCAATAGCAAAGCTCTAAGTGAAATTCAAAGCTATTTAAAAGCTTATGATAGGGGACAACTGCGTTTATGGAATCCATTTAACGGGCAAAGTATAAATGTGGTCGAACTTCTAAATCCAATGGTGCGCACAAAATTTACAATTGCTGGCGCCATATTGATGATTTCTGCCTTTGTCAGCAATATGTATATTTTAAATAATCTCACCGCCGATTCAGCAATTTTATCTTACACCACTTTCATGTTCGCCAACCTTGGTGCCGCGCTTTTGCTTCCAACTTTTATCGTAGTGATTTTAAATCGCGTGAACCATGCTCGTGGCAAAAAGGCAGCACTTCTAGGAACTGATTACCGAATGCCGCAAAAAGAATTGCCTGACTTAAAACAAATTAGCGACGAACTAATTCTTCAGCTTTCTAAGGACTATTCTCCAATGCTGAACGGCGCATCTGAGCTTTTTGGTGGATTGAAAAAAAATATTACCACTGAACAAGTTGTCGCAATTTTTAATCATATTTTTGCCGAAGATAATTTTGATCCAACGCCGCTGATCGAAGATATGGAAAGATTTGAAAATGGCCGCAATGAATTTACCAAAATGCTGCAAAAAGGCTTAGATTATGGCTCCGACTTGGGCGTGATTCAAGATCCAAAATTTGTACAATTCTTATCTTTTGCTTTTGTGATTGGATTTTTGAAACGCGAAGATGATCGCGAAAATAGAGAATATCGCTTTCCCAATCTGCATATTTTTGAACTGCTAAAAGTTTATCAAGATTTTTGCACCAAGTTTTTAAGTTACTGCAAAGTTGAATATGGAACGCCATTGACAGAAAGACATGTTGTCAAACGCATAATGAAACTAATGGATAGTTTTATTGCCCACGGCAAAATTACTATTGAGGCCAATCATTTAGCAGATCGCTAAATGTCATTATTCTGTAACCGCCATCCAAACTGAAGCTATTGCTTGAGCGGCAATTCCTTCTTGGCGACCCAAGAATCCTAATTTTTCTGTTGTTGTGGCTTTAACGCTGACGCGGCTTGGAGAGATATTTAAAACTTTTGCCAACTCTTCTTTCATCTGGATTTTATATTTGGAAACTTTCGGTTTTTCACAAATTATCGTGATGTCTAAATTCACAATTGAAGCGCCTTTTTTAATCAATAAATGCTTCACAGTTTTTAGCATTTCACGCGAATCAACATTTTTCCATTTTGAATCTGATGGCGGAAAATGTTCACCAATGTCGCCCTCACCAATCGAGCCTAAAAGAGCGTCAATTAAGGCGTGAATGCCGACATCACCGTCAGAATGAGCTTCGATTTTTTTATCAAATTCAACATCAACACCACAAATCCGGATAAAATTATTTTCATCTTTTTGTCTTTCGCGAAAAGTGTGAACATCAAATCCGCTGCCACAACGCGTTTCTTCTTTAACATTTTGAATCAGCATTGAAGCCATACGAATAGCGCGCTCATAATCTTCGGCAGTAGTAATTTTAAAATTATTTTGCGAACCCGGAACAATCGCTACGGGAATTCCAGCATATTCATTTAGCGCCGAATCGTCGGTAAAATTTAAGTCTTTGAAAGCGACGTGGGAATTTAAAATATCTTCATAAATAAATCCTTGCGGAGTTTGCGCGCGCCATAAATTTTCACGCTCCAACGTCCATTCAATTTTTCCGTCGGAATATTTTTTGAGCGTATCTTCAACGGCAATTGCCGGAATTACCGCTGGATGAGTTTCGAGTTTTTCCAAAATGCCATTAATCACGCGCTTAGAAACAAAAGGACGCACGCCATCATGAATTAAAACCTTGCTGGGTTTATATTCGCTTAAAGCTTCCAATCCAAAACGAATTGAAGCTTGCCTGCTTTCGCCACCAAAAACTGGATTTAACAAATCAAGTCCCGCGGCCGTTTCTTCGTAAAGAGCAACATCATTTGGATGAATCACGCAGATTACATCATCAATTTTTGGATGATTTAAAAATGCCAAAATCGAGTGACGTAAAAGTGGCGTTCCCGCCAAAGGCAAATATTGCTTTGGGATTCCTTCGCCACGATTGAAGCGGTTTCCGCGCCCACAAGCGGTGATCAATGCGACGGTTTTTGGAATGCTATTTGGCACTGTTTTCCACGATTCTTTTTTCCATTTCACCGCGGAAATTTTTGATTAAACCTTGTACCGGCCAAGCTGCAGCGTCACCCAAGGCGCAAATTGTGTGACCTTCGATTTGCTTGGTTAAGTTATAAAGTTGATCGATTTCTTTTACTTCTGCTTTTCCCGCAACCATGCGATCCATGATCCGCATTAGCCAGCCAGTTCCTTCGCGGCATGGCGTGCATTGTCCGCAAGATTCATGTTTATAAAAATGAGAAAGACGCGCAATTGCGGCAATTACGTCGGTTGATTTATCCATCACAATTACGCCCGCAGTTCCAAGGGCAGTTCCGACTGCTTTTAGAGAATCAAAATCCATTAAAACAGTGTCGCAAACATCTTTTTTAATCATCGGAACTGACGATCCACCGGGAATTACCGCCAAAAGATTATCCCAACCACCGCGCACGCCGCCGGCATGTTTTTCGATTAATTCACGAAGTGGAATTCCCATTTCTTCTTCAACATTGCATGGTTTGTTTACGTGGCCAGAAATGCAAAAAACTTTAGTTCCAGTATTTCTTTCGCGCCCTAAACCTGCGAACCAAGACGCTTGGCGACGTAAAATTTCTGGAACAACCGCGATTGATTCAACGTTATTAATAACCGTCGGACAACCATAAAGCCCGATAAGAGCTGGAAATGGCGGCTTTAAGCGGGGTTGACCTTTATTTCCTTCTAAACTTTCGAGAAGCGCGGTTTCTTCGCCGCAAATATAAGCGCCAGCGCCACGATGAACATAAATGTCCAAATCCCAACCCGAATTACAGGCATTTTTACCGATTAATTTTGCATCATAAGCTTCATCAATTGCACGCTGCATCGCAACTGCTTCATTATAATATTCGCCCCGAATGTAGATGTAGCAAGTATTGGCATTGATTGCGCGCGCAGCGATCAAACAACCTTCGATTAATTTATGGGGATCATTGCGCAAAATATCGCGATCTTTGCAAGTTCCCGGTTCAGATTCATCGGCGTTAATCACCAAATAATGCGGTTTGCCTTCTTTTGGGTCAGATTTTTTAGGAACGAAAGACCATTTGGTGCCAGTTGGGAAGCCAGCGCCACCGCGACCGCGCAAGCCAGAATCTTTAACTTGCTGAATCAGCCATTCCGAACCTTGATCCAGAAATTTTTTGGTTTCCTGCCAGTCGCCTCTTTTTTTAGCAGCTTCTAAATTTGGCAATTGAAAACCATAAAGATTGGTAAAAATTTTATCCTGTTCTTTGAGCATTTTTTTGGAAATTTTTTTGGGTAGGAAGATATTGTGCGCCAATGGTAAATTTGCTTTTACTAAAATCAAGAAAGCAGCAAATGAATTTTAAAATTCATTTTTGAATCAAAAAAAACCAAGATAAAAATTTTAAAGAGTAAAGATTGATTAAAAAAAACTTCGCAAATAAAAGTTGTTTATAATCTTTTACGAAACTCCACTTGTAACATAAGTTTTACATACTCAATTTAACGAGAATTTTTCAGTGTCAAAATCAAGCAATCTTCTTAAAAATCTTTTCATTTTATCCCTGCTGTTTGCGCAATCTTCTTGTTATCACGGGAAGCTTGATCCATTTGATACGCAAAACGGCCTATCAAGGTCTGATATCAAAAATAGCATCATGAAAAATCCTGAAAAAATTAAAAAAAATCAGGCTGTTGAAGCGCCAATTCCCAATATTTCAAAATTAATTTCAGCTCCTAAAGCACCTTCAATTGGCAGCAGTAAAACCATTTCTTTTTCAGTTACAGATCAAGTTCCTTTGAAAGATGTTTTAATTGAACTTGGACGCGTTGCACAAATTGATATTGATCTTGATCCCAGCATTACTGGCGGCATTATTTTAAATGCTAAAAACCGTCCTTTCAAAGAAGTTGTAGATCGCATCGCATCTCTTGGTAACTTGCGCTACAGTTATCAAAATGGAGTTTTACACTTTGAGCGCGACACTCCTTACATGAAAAATTATTTTGTTGATTATCTGATCGACGGTCAACTTTGGAGCGACGTCGAAACCAATGTTAACGCCATTCTTTCCTCTTCTTCATCGGGAACTGGCGAAGATTCTGGCTCCGCTTCTTCAATTTCTTCCAACAAATCAGCGGGAATTATTTCAATTTTTGCGACAGATAAAGAACATGCAACCATCACAAAATATTTGGCAGATGTTGAGAAATCAGCTTCGGCACAAGTTTTGATTGAAGCAAAGGTTGTAGAAGTTTCTTTATCTGAAACTTTTAAAGCTGGTATTAATTGGTCATCTTTAGGAAAACAAAATAACATAAAAGCTAGCAACAGCATCGCCGTTACTAGTGGTATCGCTTACACCGCACTTGAATTATTCGGCGCCGACATTAGTGCCACAGTAAACGCGCTTGAAACTTTTGGAACTACCAGAACTATCTCCAGTCCTCGTATTCACGCTATTAACAACCAAAAAGCCTCTTTAAATTTTGCTGATAAATTGGTTTATTTCAAAATCGATAATAACCAAGACGTTACTACAACCGGCACTGCAACCGCCAATACTCAAACTATCACTTCTACTAAACAGGAGGAAAACGTTGGTGTGCAGCTCGATATTACGCCTTCAATCAATTTGAAAACTGGTGAAATTATCATGAGCGTTAAACCACAATTATCGATTAAAAGCGGCACTGTAGTGGATCCAGCCAGTCCTAAGGGCGCTGCTAACGAAGTTCCAGTTATTCAAACCCGCTCTATCGACACTATCGCTAAAATTAAAAGCGGCAGCATTCTTGTGATTGGAGGTTTGATGAAAGACACTACAACCAACACCGATAGCGGCATTCCTTTTTTACAACGCATTCCAATTTTAGGATGGGTTTTCAAGTCCGTTTCCAAAGATACTACAATCATCGAAACGGTAATTTTCATCAAGGCAACAATTGTAAGCAGTGGTGCTACTGTGAATAAACTTGATCGCGATATGCAAGAAAAATTCGATACTAATCGACGCCCATATTTCACTAATTAATATGAAGTCGATTCTAAAATATATTCTCCTGACCGGCATTAGAGATAGACTTTATGTCGGTCTTTTTGTCACATTAATTGCCTCTTTTTCGCTTTCGATTTTTTTAGGCTCAACCGCTTTAACCGAACAGCAGCAAATGACTTCGGCTTATATCGCAGGATCTTCGCGCGCGATTTTAGCAATTGGCATGATTTTATTCGTTTGCCTCAACATCAATCGCGCTTTTGAAAATAAAGAAGTTGAATTCATTATTTCCAAAGCAATTTCGCGCCAACAATTCATTTTAGGTTATTTATTCGGCTTTTTTATTGCCGCTTTTTTGATTTTTATTCCTTTAATCGCCGCAATTTTTTTCATCACTAACGCCAATAAAATAGGACTTCTCGTCTGGTCGGGCAGCTTGCTTTCTGAACTTATGATCGTGATTTCTTTTTCTCTTTTATCTTCGTTAATTTTAAAAAATTCCTTTTCCGCAATCATGGCGAGTTTTGGCTTTTACATTATTTCTCGCCTGATGGGAGTTTTTGTTTTAGCAATCAATTTGCCGCAAGATTTAACTCAAGCCAAAAACCATTTTCTCGACACTTCTCTAAAATTTCTCTCCGCTCTTTTTCCGCGCCTCGATCTTTTTGGACAAAGCAGCTGGCTAACCTACGGAATCAATGATTCAAGCAATTTGAAAATAATTTTACTGCAATCAATAATTTACATTCCTCTTATGATTTTCATGGCCTTTCACGATTTTAAAAAGAAGCAATTCTAAAATGAGCTTCCGTCTCTTTTATCATATTTATTCCCATAAAATTTTCTTCTGGCTTTTCGTCGCCACTTTTGTCGCACAAATTTTTTTCTGGAAACAAACTGAAAATATAAAACCAAGTTTTGAAATCATTCCGCCGGTTCCAAGCAAATATTTAGTTTCAACACTTTCGCTTGGCGATAATGAATTTTTATTCCGCATTTTAGGAACCCGTCTGCAAAATTCTGGCGATGTTTTTGCTGGATTCGTCGCTTTAAAAAATTATGATTATTCCCGCCTTTATCAATGGATGGTAATGCTTGATGGATTAAATCCAAAATCCAATTTTATTCCCGCTTTAGCCGCTTATTATTATTCCCAAACCCAAAACAAACCTGACACGCGTTATATTGTCGATTATCTCGATCAACATTCCTCGCGCGATATTGACAATAAATGGTGGTGGCTTTTTCAAGGCACTTACATTGCTAAAAATAATTTAGGCGATATTAATCGCGCTTTGGAAATGGCAGAAAAATTAAGCTCTAACAATTCTCCAAGCGCGCCTTTTTGGACCAAACAAATGCCAGCTTTTCTTTACGAAGAAATGGGTGACGGTTGCATGGCTTTTGTTGTTATCGAAAAATTAATTAAAGAAAGCGAAAGCGGCGAACGCAAGATCAGCGCCCAAGAAATGAATTTCATGCGCGTTTTCATCAATCAGCGCTTGGCTAAACTACAAAAACAAAAATTCGATCCCCGCAAATGCAAAAAGAATCTGTAAAAGAAGAGATTAAAAAAATTGTTGAAATTGCCCTTTGTGAAGATTGCGCTTTGGACGACATTACTTCTGATTTAACAATTCCAAAAAATAGCATTGTAAGCTTTGAAATCAAAGCTCGCGAAGATATTATTTTTTGCGGACATGATGTAATTTTTGAGGCTTTTCTGGCTTTAAAAAATTCTCCTAAATTTAAAAATTCTAAACTTGATTTCAAAATCTTCGCCGAAGATGGTGCCGCAATTTCTAAAACAAAATCAATCGCTTCTGGGAAAGGTGACGCCAAATTAGTTTTTGCCGCTGAAAGAGTTATTTTAAATTTGATCCAGCATTTAAGCGGAGTTGCAACTTTTACGCAGCAATTTGTTGCGGCACTTAATGATAAAAAAATCAAAATTCTCGACACCAGAAAAACTTTACCGGGACTGCGTTTTTTACAAAAATATGCCGTTGAAGTTGGCGGCGGAAAAAATCACCGCTTTAGTTTGGCTGATATGATTTTAATTAAAGATAATCATATTGCCGCAGCCGGAAGCGTTACCAAAGCGCTTTTAGCTTGTGCTAATTCAAAATTAAAAATTGAAATTGAATGCGACACGGTTGAACAAGTTGCTGAGGCAGTTAAAGCAAAACCTGATGTAATATTGCTCGATAATATGAAAATTTCTGACATTAAAAAATCGATCAAAATCATTAATAAAAAATCGCAGATTGAAGTTTCGGGTGGCGTGAATTTAAAAACTGTGAAAGAATTTTCGGGATTAGAAATTGATTTTATTTCAGTTGGCTCGCTTACTCATTCAGCGCGCGCCGTCGATATTGGGTTGGATATAGTTTAACAATTATTTCAAGACCGCATGGACCCCGTCGTAAAGACGGGGTGACAATTTTTTTAGTTTATCCATTAAATTCTAAACTTGTCACCCCATCTTTAAGGTGGGGTTCGTGCGATTTCTAGTTCAGTAAAAAAACCTACAAAATGCAAAAACCAAAAACCGCTTTCACATTTCTACTAAACTCGATCAAGCCTTTTAAATATTGGGTTGGATTGCATTTATTTGTGGTTCTTTACAACGCCATCGACCTTTCGCTTTGGCCTTATGTTTCAAAAATTTTAATCGACCAACTTGCTACAACGCCGCGCGAACAAATAGTTTATCAAGTTTGGCCAACCGCATTGTTGCTGATTATTTTAAGTTTTCTGCCCGGATTTATCTGGCGCATCTGCGACTATTCTTGGATGAATTTAACGCCGCTAATGCGAAAAAAAATCGCCTCCGAGTCGATGGAATACGCGATGCAACATTCAAATAATTTTTTTCAAAATAATTTTGCCGGCTCGCTTGCCAATAAAGTGCGCGATGTAACTGGTTTGACCGACAAAATTTTGGCAACAATAATTTACGCTTTTCTTGGCACAATTTTAAGCCTTATCATAGCTTTTTTCACCCTGCTTTTGGTTCATAAATTTTTTGCTTTTGGGCTGCTGGCTTGGGCGGCTCTATTTATTTTTATGGCAATTAAAGGTGCCAAAAAAGTTAGTCCAATGTCGATTGCCGCAGCCGACCAACAAACCAAAATCATGGGCAATTTGGTTGATGTTTTGGGTAATATTTCAAATATCAGGCTTTTTTCGCGACGCGGCTTTGAAAGCAACAGAATTAAGGCTTTGCAAGATGATTATGCTAAATTTTCAAAACGCCGCGACTTGTTTTTAATTAAGTTTTATACGCTGCAAGGTCTAACTTTTTCGGTTTATTTTGCTGGTTGCATTATTTTGCTAATTTGGCTTTACGCCCAAAACCGCGTCACGCTTGGTGATTTTATGCTAATTTTTACCGTCAACACCTACATTATTCACGGCATGTGGCAAGCTATGAACGAAATGCGCACTTTTTTAGAAAATGTTGGCACCGTAAACCAAGCTTTGTCAATCATCAATCAACCCTTGCAAATCAAGGATTTCGACAATGCAAAAGATTTAAAAATAACGCGCGGCGAAATAATTTTTGAAAATGTTGGTTTTTCTTACGACAACTCATCAGCACTTTTTTGCGACAAAAACATCACCATCAAATCGGGGCAAAAAATTGGGCTGGTTGGTCAATCGGGCGGCGGCAAAACCACTTTTGTTAATTTGATTTTGCGCCTTTTTGACGTTGAACAAGGTCGCATTTTAATTGACGGGCAAAATATTTCTTCAGTCACTCAAAATTCGCTTCGCGCCTCAATTGGCGTGATTCCACAAGATCCGTCACTTTTTCACCGCACGCTTTTGCAAAATATTTCTTACGGCTGCGAAAACGCCAGCGAGCTTGAAATTATTGCGGCGGCAAAGAAAGCCCACGCCCATGAATTTATCCAAACCTTGCCCGAGAGTTATAATTCACTTGTTGGCGAACGTGGCGTTAAACTTTCGGGCGGTCAACGCCAGCGTATTGCCATTGCGCGGGCTTTTTTAAAAAACGCGCCAATTTTAATTTTAGACGAAGCCACCAGCCAACTCGATTCAATCAACGAAAATCTAATTCAGGAAAGTTTGGTAAATTTAATGAAACAAAAAACCACCATCGTTATCGCGCACCGTCTTTCAACGTTGCAACACATGGATCGCATTTTAGTTTTTGATTCAGGAAAAATTGTCGAGGACGGTTCGCACCAAGAATTACTTGCTTTAAACGGCTTTTACAAAAAATTGTGGGAAGCGCAAGTTGGTGGATTTTTAAATGAAAATTACAACGAAAAATGACAAAAATTACCCAAGCTTTTATTTTCGCCGCAGGTCGTGGCGAAAGGATGAAACCTCTTACTGATTCAACTCCTAAACCGCTTATTAAAATAAAAGATAAAGCAATTATTGATTATACGATTGAAAAATTAGATCAAATTTCAGACATCAAAAAAATTATAATTAATGGCTATTATTTAGCCGACCAACTTGAAGCTCATATTAAAAAATTGAATAATCCAAAAATTATTTTTTCCCGTGAAAATAAAAAAGTTGAGACCGGCGGCGGATTATTTTTTGCAAAAGATTTAATTGATTTAAATGAACCGCTTTTAACGATTAACGGCGATGTTTTATGGCAAGAGGAAAGTGCGGTTTCTGATATTGAATATCTAGTAAAATCATGGGATCCCAAGGAATGTGACATTCTTTTAGGACTTAAAAAAACCGAAGATTATATTGGTTACGAAGGAAATATTCACGGTGGTGGTGATTTTTTCTTAGATAAAGGAACTCTTTTTCGTTTCCCTGATGTAGCGATGACTCATGTTTATGTGGGGTTACAAATTATAAATCCTCATATTTTAAAAAAAGCACCAGAGGAATGTTTTTCAATGTCTTATTATTATAAATCCGCTGTTGGTGAAGATGGATTAATGCACCGCGTTAAGGGCGTGGAATTAAAAGGTAAATATTTTCACATTGGAACTCCGCAAGCTGTTGTAGAAACTGCAAATTTTTTGTAGGTATATTTTTTAGATCCTAAAAACGAGTTCAGGATGATTATGGAGGGAGAATTTACTAGATCTGTCAATCCTAAAATTGTTTTTAGGATTTATAATTTAATTATTTTTTTCTAACTAAATTCACCACAAGCTCCACATTTTCAATCGGCGTTTCCGGTAAAATTCCGTGGCCTAAATTAAAAATAAAAGGATGACTGCCAAAATTTTCTAAAATATTTAAAACTTCTTTTTCAATTTCTGCTTTAGTTCCAAAAGCTAGTAAATAATTATCCAAATTTCCTTGCACAACCACATCAAGATTTTCTTGTAAATTCTCTTTTACCCATTTTTTTTCCATATTTTGATCAAGCGCTAAACCATGTGGCGCAACACTTAAAGCAAATTCTTTATAATTCATTCCAATTCCGCGCGGAAAACAAATTATCGGAGTTTTTGGATAGCGCTTCTTAATTTCAGAAACGATTTTTTTAGTTGGTTCAATCACCCATTTTCTCAATTGCGCTGGCGGCAAAATTCCCGCCCAAGAATCAAAAAGTTTAACTACATCAGCGCCAGCTTCAATTTGCAGCGAAAGGTAAGTGATTATATTTTGAGTTAAAATCTCAATTAACTGTTTAAAAAATTCTTCATCACGAATTGCGGTTTCACGAGTTAAATCAAAGTTTTTCGATCCACCACCCTCAATCATGTAACAAGCTAAAGTCCATGGAGAACCTGAAAAACCGATTAAAGCTTTCTTGTTACCAAGTTTTGATTTTGTCAGCGCTAGCGCTTCAAAAACTGGCTGCAAATGGGTTTTAATATTGTCGGTCTTGAAGTTTTTTAAATCTGAAATTGTAGAAATTTTTTGCAACTTCGGCCCTTCATTTTTTACAAATTCAACTTTAACACCTAGGGCATCAGGTATTACCAATATATCTGAAAATATAATCGCTGCATCAAAATCAAATCTGCGGATTGGTTGTAGCGTAACTTCTGAAGCTAATTTTGGTGTGTAACAAAGTTCTAAAAAGTTTTTCACATTAGAGCGGATTTCGCGATATTCTGGTAAATATCTTCCCGCCTGTCTCATTATCCAAATTGGTGGGTTTGAAAAATTTTCTTTTTTTAGAAGAGTATTAATTAAATTATTCATTTATGTTTTAGTTATATTTATTAGGGCTGTTAATTTCTTAATTAAAAATTTTTAACAATTTTATTAACAGATAAAATATTTCAGAATCCTTGAAAATAAAAGATTTATAAAAGTTATTAACATATAAAAAATTTAACAAAAACTTTTTCAACAGCAGGAAAACCTGTGGATAAAATGTGGGAAAAATTAATAAGTTTTTGTTAAAAAAGTTTTCGGTGAATAAGTGGAGAGTTTTTAACAAGTTATTAACATTTTTTTTAACATGAAGCAAAGGATCGAAGAAAAACTAAAAAATAATTTAAATCTGAGCTTTTTAGAGGTGAAAAATAATTCACATCTTCATAGTGGACATATGGGAGATAATGGAACAGGAGAAACGCATTTTGCGATCAAGATTGCTGCTAAAGAATTAGAGGATTTAAATGCGGTAAATGCACATCGGAAAATTAATGCACTTTTAAAAGATGAGTTTGGCTTGGGATTACATGCATTGGAAATAAAAATTTCTAAATAACATTTGAAAAAATATACCAAAACACAAATCTCTTGATAGTGATAACGAAGTATTTTTGAGGAAAAATTGCGACTGAAAATGTAAGTTGTATCAAGTGATACAGCGTCATTTTCTGAGCAAATTTTTACCAAAAAGACGAAGTTAGCGCTATCAAGAGATTTGTGTTTTGGTATAGGTCATCGAGTAAAGGGCTTTATTCTAAATTTTTGAGGCGCTTCTTACGTTCGTTTGACTCGCTGTAAAGAGAAAAACTAATAAGATAAGCCTATAGTTTTTGAAAAACTCCCAAAATAGAAGTTCCCCAAGGAAATTTAAGATGATGACCTAAAGGTGTTTCAGCGGAAAATATTTTGGAAAGAAGGTAATTGATTAGGAACTTGGGGACTTGATGTTTCTTCTCCATAGAAGCCTTAATTTCCACTTTAGATAAGCCTTTAGGCTTGGCTTTACGAGATAGCCAATATAAAGGACTTAGAAAAAACATAAAGTAACGAGCATCGAGTAATTTAAAACCAGTTAGACCAGCCAATCGCTCATAGTCAGAGATGTTATAGCGCCTTAGATGTTTAGCAAATTCATCGTTATAAGACCAGAAATACATTAAAGCTGGTGTGCTCACAATTAACAAACCACCAGGCTTGAGAGCTTCAAATACCTGATTTAATATAGCTTCATCATCGGGACAATGCTCAATTACATCGAGTAGAAAAATTACATCCCACTTTTCCCTCCAGTGAGTAGCCATTAAATCAACTTGATAAAAACTAATGCTATCAGGTAATACTGTTTTAGCCCCCATAAGAGCCATATTAGATGAATCGCCTAAAGCAATTTCTTCAAAACCAAACGGGAATCGATCGATTAGATATTTGATCCATCCCCCAACGCCCCCTCCTAAATCTATTAAATTTTTATGAGATTGTTTTAAGTACTTCTTCAGGCAGCCCAATAAAAATTTATGTCTACCAACATACCAAAAGTGACGATCTTGCATTTCAAGAAGCGTTTTAAATCCAGCCTCTTGATATTCATCTTCCTTATGACTTACAGCAGTAATTGGGCGATTGATTCCAAAACTATCGAGCTTATAGGTCATTATCATTACCAAAATATGTATTCTTTCTGTTGAATTTCTTTCATTGACCTTAATGGTGCTGTTGAAAATCAAATTTTTCTAAGAAATTTTTGTGATTCTAAATTTTTTGAAAGGTAAGCGTACCTAGATGTACGTGCGTTTCAAAAAATTTAGAATTGCAAAAAGTTCGACGAAAAAGTTGATTTACGACAGCGCTTTAATGAAAGAAATTCACCCTCAATTACACCAACACACCACATTCATTTTATTGCTTTTAAGGCTTTCAATAATTCAGCTTTCATTTTCTTAGAGCCTGTCCTAAGTCTTTTTTAACCTCAAATTTTGACATATTTTTAGCGCTTTTTTAGTAAAATTACGACCAATATCAGGATATATTGCGAGTAATTTTACTAAAAAATAAGCAAAAATAGGGCGAAATTTGAGGTTAAAAAAGACTTAGGACAGGCTCTTAACTGACTTAAGGACTGACTGGTGATCTATCGTCGTAACGCTATTTATTAAGCCGCACCTTTTTTCTCTTTTTGCGGAACAACAGTAATTGTTTTTTTCTCTTCTTCTCTCGCTTCGATTTCTTTTTCGGTTAAATAAGTGATTTCCAAACCTTTTCCTTCGGTTAAAACTTTTTTAGTTACTAAAGCAGATTTTACATTCTTTTTTGATGGAATTTCAAACATGGTTTCCAAAAGAATATTTTCAGCAATTGCTCTCAAACCACGCGCGCCGGTTTTTCTATCAATCGCTTTTTTAGCAATTTCTTTCAAAGATTCTTCATCAAACTTCAATTCAACCTTATCAATATCAAAAAGTTTTTGATATTGGCGAACTACAGAATTTTTTGGTTCTGATAAAATTCTGGTTAAATCTGCTTCTGTCAAGCCTTCAAGCGGAGCGATGATTGGAAGACGACCAACAATTTCAGGAATTAAACCGAATTTAATTAAATCATCTGGCTCAACTTGGTTGAAAATATCTTTTCCGGCATCGTCATCTTTTGATCTAACATCAGCGCCAAAGCCAATTGATGAGCCTTTGCCGCGGGCGACAATAATTTTTTCCAAACCTGAAAATGCACCGGCGCAAATGAATAAAATATTGCGCGTGTCAACTTGCACATATTCTTGTTGTGAAGTTTTGCGACCGGGTTGGGTTGGAACTGAAGCCACGGTGCCTTCAATAATTTTTAATAAACCTTGTTGTACGCCTTCGCCAGAAATATCACGACGAGTGTTATCTTCAGATTTGCGAGCAATTTTATCGATTTCGTCAATATAAACGATGCCGCGTTGTGTTTTTTCAATGTCAAAATTGGCAGCTTGTAAAAGGCGCGCAATAATATTTTCTACGTCATCGCCAACATAACCAGCTTCAGTTAATGAAGTAGCGTCCGCCATGGTAAAAGGAACATCAAGAATTTTGGCTAAAGTTTGCGCAAGCAGTGTTTTTCCACAACCGGTTGGCCCAATCATTAAGATGTTTGATTTGCTTAATTCGACACTTTCAGAAGATGTGGAACTAGAAATTGAATCAATTCTTTTATAATGATTGTAAACCGCAACTGACAAAACTTTTTTTGCATGTTCTTGTCCCACAACATATTCGTTGAGGATTTTTAGAATATCTTTCGGCGTTGGTTTGCTGCCATCGGTTTTTTGTAAAGGCGATTTTTTTTGCTCTTCACGCAGAATATCCATACTAATGCCGATACATTCATTGCAGATTAATGCAGTTGGACCAGCGATTAGTTTTTTAACTTCATTTTGGCTTTTGCCACAAAATGAACAGGATAATTCTTTTTCGTCGCCTTGTTTCTTAACCATAAATTAAATTTTTAGACGTTAATTATTTTTCAAATCTTTTTTCGATGACTTCATCGATCAAGCCAAAATCTTTAGCTTTTTGGGGTGACATAAAGTTGTCGCGCTCCATTGATTTTTCAATCACGGAAAGTTTTTGACCAGTGTGTTTTACGTAAATATCGTTCAATCTTCTTTTTAGTGCCAAAGTTTCTTGAGCATGAATTTCGATGTCAGTTGCTTGACCTTGATAACCGCCAGAAGGCTGGTGAATCATGATGCGCGAATTTGGCAAACAAAATCTTTTCCCTGGTGCGCCGGCGGTTAAAAGAAGCGAACCCATTGAAGCGGCTTGACCAATACAAAGAGTTGCAACATCAGGTCTGATATATTGCATAGTGTCATACATGGCGAGTCCCGAAGTCACGATGCCGCCGGGAGAGTTGATATAGAAATAAATATCTTTTTTTGGATCTTCTGATTCCAAGAAAAGCAATTGCGCCACAATCAAAGACGAAACCTGATCATTCACCGGGCCGGATAAGAAAATGATACGTTCTTTTAAAAGGCGTGAATAAATATCAAAAGATCTTTCACCCTTTGCAGTTTGTTCAACGACCATTGGAACCAAGTAATTAGCTTGGTCAAGCATTTTGTCAGACATTATTTTGAAGAATTTTTAAGGGGAGATTTTGGACAATCTGTCCAGAAAAGATTTTCAATCAAGTTACAAATCAAAAATTTTAAAGCAACTCTATTGAAAGTCAGTTTTCCGCTTCATATGTTGGATGAGTCAAACTGTATTAAAAAAATCTGAAAGGAGAAAAAAATGGAAGAAAACAATAATCCTCAAAGCAATTCCCAAGATTCAAAACAAGAAACTCAACAAGAAGAAATAAAAATTACGTCGGAAGAAAAAATTATTGAACTCGAGCAAAAACTTTCCGAGTCAAATGATAAAATTTTGCGCGCTTTCGCAGAACTTGATAATGTCAGAAGAAGATCGCGCGAAGAGCTGGAAAAATCGGCAAAATTTGCGATTTCAAATTTCGCCAGCGATTTGGTTTTAGTGATGGAAAATTTTTTCCTTGCCAGCGAAAATGCGCCAAAAGCAGAAATTGAAAAAGTTCCGGCGATTAAAAATTACGCCGATGCAATTGTGATGACGGAAAAAGAATTGATGAAAGTTTTGGAAAAAAATCAGGTTAGAAGAATTTATCCGCTAAACCAAAAATTTGACCATAATTTTCACGAAGCAATTGCGCATGTAGAAAGTGAATCGGAAGAAGAAATGGTGATTCAAGTGATTCAAGCTGGATATTCTATCGCCGATCGCTTAATCCGCCCGGCCTTAGTTGCGGTGGCGAAGAAGAAGGAAGTTTAAGAAGAAGGAAGTTTAAGAAGAAGGAAGTTTAAGAAGAAGGAAGTTTAAGAAGAAGGAAGTTTAAGAAGAAGGAAGTTTAATTATAGACCGCAAAACCCCCCAACCCCCCTTAACATGGGGGCTTAATCTGAATTCGGTCTAAAGCCCTCTTTTAAGGGGCTTAATCTGAATTCGGTCTAAAGCCCCCCTGTTAAGGGGGGTTGGGGGGTTTTGCGGTCTCGTTCAAGTAAACCACTTTCAAATATTCACTCACCAAAAAACCAGTTGCAAAAAACCTTTCTCCTCCTAACTTGCCCGCCCCTTTTGTTAGAAGTTCTCTATAATTTAGAAAAAATCACAACATTAGAAATACGGGATCATAGCTCAGTTGGTTAGAGCAGGATGCTCATAACGTCTTGGTCATAGGTTCGAGTCCTATTGATCCCACCAAGCTTCGCTCTTATGAGCTACGCTTGGCAGGCCAGGTCTTGTTCCTGAACTGTCCAATGTAGATTGCTAGAGCGAAGACTGTCCGGCATAGCCTCCAGCGAAGGCGACGACGGGCTTTACATAAAAACTTGATGTATATTCGAGTTTTTCGGTTGCGGTTTCTTCCTAAAAAAAGATTCCTGTTGGCCACATGGTTCTTAGGTCAAGGCTTTCTACCTCTGAATCTGCTTATTAATCTTAATTGAGAAAAACGATGCCAAAAATGAAAACAAACAGTGGAGCCAAGAAGCGATTCAAGGTCACTGGGACTGGGAAAGTTGTCCACAAACAAGCCGGAAAGAGACATAATCTCGGTAAAAAAAGCCAAAGTCGTATCAGAAAATTGCGCAAAGGCGCAGTTCTTTCTGAGGGCCATTCAGCGAGCTTATTGGCTCACAAATTGCCATATGGTCTATAAATCCCAGTAACCAGTCCTACCTCGATGTCAGTTCGAGGCACTCCGTCATCGCGCTAGCGTGACCCCTCCCTTAAAAAGGGAGATGGAGGGATGAATTTAAAAATTTTTTTCGGAGAAAAAAATGAGTCGTGTAAAAAGAGGTGTCACTAAAAAAGCTAGACACAAAAAGATTTTAAAACTTGCTAAAGGATATCGCGGTCGTGCGAAGAATTGTTTTAGAATTGCAATTGAAAAAGTTGAAAAAGCACTGCGTTACGCTTATCGCGATCGTAGAACTAAAAAACGTGACTTCCGCGCATTGTGGATTCAGCGTATCAACGCCGCAACCAGAACTCATGGTTTAGTTTACTCTAAATTCATCAGCGGTCTAAAAGCTGCTAACATCGATTTGGATCGTAAAGTTCTTTCTGACCTTGCAACTCGCGAGCCAGAAACTTTCGCAAAAATCGTTGAAAAAGCTAAAAACGCTTTGAAAGCTTAATATTTTAAGGACGGGAATTAAAACCCGTTCTTTTAATTTCCTTTTATGAAAATTTACAACGCGTTAATCAAAAAAAATAAAGAAGGAAAAATTGAGGATGTAATCCTGTTAAAAGAAGGTTTTTCATTCTTTGCTTTTTTATTTAGCGGCTTGTGGTTTTTATATCACAAAATGTGGAGCGAATTTTTAGCCATTTTACTGGTTAATTTTTTAATTGCTTACATGGAAAATTTTTCTCCTGCAATTGATAAAATTTTGCTCGAAATCTCCTTCATTTTCTTAGTCGCTCTCAATGCCAATTACTGGCTTTGCGAGCATTTAAAGAAAAAAGATTATAATTTTGTCGGCCTAGTTTTTGGTCGTGATCAAATTCACGCTAAATTACGTTTTCTTAAAAATTTAAAAGCCGATTCAAATCCTGAATTTGATTATTCAATTACAAATCCCAAACTTCACCGCAAAATGTTGAAATTACAAAAATCGAAAACCCAAGTTGTTGCATGAAAACAGTGATAATTGATTATGGGGCGGGAAATGTTGAGTCCGTTTTGAATGCCCTAAGTTTTGTTAAAAATAACGAAAAATTTTTAGTCTCAAATAAGCCTTCCGACATCCGCGCCGCAAATCATATAATTCTTCCCGGAGTTGGCGCTTTTGGCGATTGTATGGATGGCTTAAAATCAGTTGAAGGGCTTTTGCCCGAAATTAGAAAACAAGTTTTAGTTGAAAAAAAACCATTTCTTGGAATTTGCGTTGGCATGCAAGTTTTGGCCTCAATTGGCTATGAAAATGGCGAATATCAGGGTTTGGGATTTATCAATGGCAAAGTTGAAAAAATCGCCGCGCAAGAAGGTTTGAAAATTCCTCATATGGGTTGGAATGAAATCATGTTAAAACCAAACAAGCATCAGGCTTTAAAAGATGTCAAAAATGGTGAACATTTTTATTTTGCTAATTCTTACCACTTTATTTGCCAAAATGAAAATAATGTCTTGGCGCAGGTAGAATATGGCTCCAAGCTTAATGCAATTATTGCGAAAGAAAATATTTTAGGCATTCAATTTCATCCAGAAAAAAGTGGTGAAGCTGGGCTTTTAATATTAAAAAATTTCCTGAACTGGCGACCATAAATTAACAGGATATATTGCGAGTAATTTTACTAAAAAATAAGTAAAAACTAAGGCGAAATATGAGGTTAAAAAAGATTTTGAACAGGTTCTAAGATCAGATGAAAATCTCGCACTTCATGTCGGAGGCATTATTCCATCCGCAAACTGGCTATTATCGCACTAAAAATCCTATCGGGAAAAATTCTGATTTCATCACCGCGCCTGAAATTTCTCAAGTTTTTGGCGAGCTTTTGGCGGTTTATTTATTGCATGTTGCAAGTGCGAAAAAAACCAAAATTGCGCTGGTTGAAATGGGAGCGGGAAAAGGCACTTTATTTTGCGATATTTTAACCGCGATAAAAAAACTCTCCGATAAAAAAATTCCGCAAGCTGTTGATTTTCTTGAGCGCACAGCTTTTCATATTATTGAAATTAATGAAGTTTTGCAAAAAATCCAAAAAGAAAATCTGCAAAAATTTCAGGTAAATTGGCATCAAAAATTTGAAGAATTACAGCTTGCGCCCGAGCAAGAAATTTTCTTCATCACCAACGAACTTTTTGACTGTTTTCCAATCGATCAATTTGTACATACAGAAATTGGTTGGCGCGAAAGAATTATTAACAACAAAAATTTTGCACTCGCTGTTTTTAATAAAAAAACGCATGATTTTGTCGAGCAAGAAATCGCCACTCTCGCGCCAATTGGCGCGGTTTTTGAATATAGTTTTGAAGCTCGAAATTTTATGGCGCAACTTTGTCGAGCTTTGAATAAACAAGGCGGAATTGCCATCAACATTGATTATGGTTATGTCAAAAATGAATTTGCTAACACGTTGCAAGCCGTAAAAAATCACCAAAAATGCGATGTTTTAGAAACGCCGGGCGAATCTGATATTACGGCATTAGTTGATTTTTTTGCTTTAGAAAAAATTGCCAAAAATTCTGCTTTGAACACTTCTTTAATTTCGCAAGCGCAGTTTTTACAAAGCTTGGGAATTGAAGAAAGGCGACAAGCGCTTTTGGTTAATAAATCGATGAAAAATCAAGAAAAAATAAACTTAGCAATTGACCGTTTGATTGATTCAAGTCAAATGGGCGATCTGTTCAAATGCCTTATTGTCTGGAAATAATCATGAAAGAAATTAACGAAAATATTAAATCCGAAGAAGTGCTTTTTGCGTCTTACGATTTTAGCTTGCGTCACGATTTTAGCGTTGCAGAAGTTTTGCAACTTTTTGCTTTGCCGTTTAACGATTTGATTTTTAAGGCTGCCCAAATTCATCGCCAATTTCACGACCAAAATAAAGTTCAAATCAGCACGCTTTTAAGCATTAAAACTGGTTCTTGTCCGGAAAATTGTAAATATTGTCCGCAATCAGCGCATTACAACACGGGGCTGGAAAAAGAATCTTTGATGGAAGTTGATAAAATTTTAGATGCCGCCAAATCAGCCAAAGAAGCAGGCGCTTCAAGGTTTTGCATGGGCGCGGCGTGGAGAAATTTGAACGATCGCGATGTTGATAAAATTTGTAACATCATCGACGAAGTCAAGAAAACAGGGCTCGAAACCTGCATGACGCTTGGAATGTTGAGCGATTTACAAAGTAAAAAACTAAAAGAAGCGGGCTTGGATTATTACAATCACAATATCGACACTTCGCCAGAATTTTATTCCGAAATTATCACAACGCGCAATTTTGAAGATCGCCTAAACACTTTAAAAAATGTGCGCGAAGCGGGATTAAACGTGTGTTCCGGCGGAATTGTTGGAATGGGAGAAAAGTTGGAAGATCGCGCCAAAATGCTTGTTATTTTGGCAAATTTACCAACGCATCCGCAATCGGTTCCAATTAATATGTTGGTAAAAGTTGCGGGAACGCCGATGGATAAAGTTGAGGAATTAGATCAATTTGAATTTATCAAAACAATTGCCGTTGCCAGAATTTTAATGCCAAAATCGGCGGTTCGTTTATCGGCTGGTCGCGAAAATATGAATGAGCAAACTCAAGCCTTGTGTTTTTTGGCGGGAGCTAATTCAATTTTCTATGGCGAAAAATTATTAACCACGTCAAATCCAGAAATGGAGCGTGATAAAAAATTGTTTGAAAAATTGGGGATTATAGGGAGATAATTTAGAAATAAAAAAACCCAAGTTGACCGAAAAAAAATTAAGAAAGACACCAAGAAACAAATTTTAAATCTATGAATATTAAGAAAATTATTAATAGCCCCGCAACTTTATCTTTCCTGCTTTTAATACAAATAATCTTGCATCTTTTTTATTTTAAAATTCAAGAATTTGATCTGCCAAATTCAACAAAAAAATTAGTAATTGATACAATCAAAAATGAGATTTCTTTTAATCCAAAATGTGTTAATGAAAATTGTAAAAAGGAAGTAAAAAATTTAGAAAATGTTCTGGACGAGATTTCTTACGCCAATCAGCTCGGAAGACTTGATACGATTTCTCTGCTACTTACTTTGTTTGGAATAGTTATTGGCTTCGGAGCGGTTTTTGGATTTTTGCATATTAAGGAATCGTCAAAAATAGTTGCAAGAGATGCGACAAAAGAATGGCTTGCTAGCAACCAAGGGAAAAACGAAATAAAAGAAATGTTAGAAAGTTTTATGAAAAATGAGGCTAAAACAGAGGAAGGTGCGAACAAAAATCGGTCGGTCGAAAAAAGCGAGATAGGTCATATGATAAATAATATAGAAGGCTAAGAATTTTAGTAAAAACGATAAAATAAAAAATATGAAAAAAAAACCATTTTACTACGAATATTTAGAGAGCGTTCCAGTGAACATTGAGGCCGTTATCAGAGCTCATGATGTTGAGTTAGATAAAAATGCGGATCTAAAAAATGATGTTTCTGGTCAAATAGAATTAGTTTCAGATGGGTCTTATAAGATATCTATCCAGAAGACTGATCACTACTATAGAAAGCGCTTCACAATGGCTCATGAACTAGGTCATTTTATACTCCATAGAGATAAAATAAGGGATGGGCTCGATGATAATAAAATGTATCGTACAATGTATCGAGGAACTAATAGAGTTAGCGAAACAGAAGAAACGGAGGCTAATATTTATGCGGCAGGAGTTCTGATGCCAGAAGACCTAGTAGTTCAATATGCAAAAGATAGGGGTGTTTTTGTTGGGAATGACAATGAAAGAAAAGCTGCCATGCAAGAAATGGCGACTGCTTTTCAAGTTTCAGAAGTTGCGATGAGAATCAGGATTAATGGTCTTAAAGATAAAATTTTAACTAACTAAAAAACGGAGCAAAAATGTCAAAAATCGAAGAAAAATTATCAGCACTTGGAATCATTCTGCCAACGCCAGCGGCGCCAGTTGCAAACTATGTTGGTTTTGTCAAATCGGGCGACCAAGTTTTTATTTCTGGTCAATTGCCAATTGAAAATGGCGAAGTGAAATTTGTTGGAAAAGTTGGTTCAAAAATTTCAGTTGAAGATGCCAAAAAAGCGGCGCGCCTTTGCGCGATTAATCTTTTGGCGCAAGTTAAAGCGGCGTGCGAAGGCGATTTGCAGCGCGTGGTTCGATGCGTAAAACTCGGCGTTTTTGTAAATGGCGACGCCGATTTTACCGATCATCCAATTGTTGCCAATGGCGCATCTGATCTGATGGTTGAAGTTTTGGGCGATGCTGGCAAACATGCGCGCGCTGCAGTTGGATCGGGATCTCTTCCGCGCGGCGTTTCGGTTGAAATTGATGCAATTTTTGAAATTAAATAATTTAAAAATGTCCGACCAAAAAACCCCAGAACTAACTTTTGATGATGTCATACGCGCGCATAATCGCATTCGCGATCACATCGAATATACGGGAATAATTTCCAATAAAAAACTCGACGAAGAACTTGGAGCCAAAATTTTTTTCAAGATGGAAGATGTTCAAAAAACCAAGTCTTTCAAGGCTCGTGGCGCATTTAGTGCGATTTTGGCCTATCAAGAAACTCATGGAAAATTGCCAGAAAAAATTGTTGCTCAAAGCTCAGGAAATCACGCTCAGGGCGTTGCTTATGCGGGGAAAATCCTTGATATTCCGGTTCTGATTTACATGGCAAATAATGTGTCGCTTTTCAAAATCGCGGCTACAAAAATTCTCGGTGCTAAAATTGTGCTTTGTGAAAAAAGGTCTGAAGCCAATCGTTTGGCCGAAGAAAAACAGAAAGAAGGTTATTTTTTCATTCATCCTTCTGATAATAATGATGTAATTGCAGGTCAAGGAACGGCAACTTTAGAAGCCTTAAATGAAATTGGTGAAGTTGATGCAATTTTCGCTCCTTGTGGCGGCGGCGGATTGGTTGTCGGATGTTATTTAGCATCGCTAAATCAAACAAAGCTCCCTAAAGTTTTTGGATGCGAGCCTTTAAAAGCCAATGATGCAGCGATTTCGCTGCGTGAAGGAAAAATTTTCTCCTTCGAAGATTCTCCCGAAACCGTTGCCGATGGTGCAAAAACATTATCTATTTCACAGCGTTGTTTTGAATATTTGAAAAAAACTGCGGGGATTTTGGAAATTCCTGAAGAACAAATAATTTATTGGCGTGAAAGAGTAAGAGAGGTTTTAAATCACAAGATCGAATTAACTTCGGCGCTTGCGATTGCAGGGGTTGCGCAATATATGAAGAAAAATCCGCAATTGGAAAATCAGAAATTTTTGGTGATAATTTCGGGCGGCAATTTTAGTGGATACGTGCTTTAGCTAGTTCTTTCTTTAACTTCTTTTGCCACATGCTCCGCTTTAAATCCTAGCGCCACTAAATAAGTTTCTGAAGAATCTTTTCTCGATGAATCGGGCTTAAAATATTTTACCGTCGAAAAGTTTTTTCTTAGCTCTTTTAAAATCTCATCCGAACTTCCGCCTTGAAAAATTTTGCCAACAAAACATCCGCCAGCGGATAAAATTTTTGACGATAAAGCCAGCGCTTCTTCCAAAAGCGCAATAATTCTCATGTGATCTGTTGTGTGATCTCCAGTTGTGTTCGCGGCCATGTCGCTCAAGACTATATCGCATCTTCCGCTTTTATTATGGGCGATGGTTTTTAGTAAATTAATAATTTTTTCTGGCGCATCTTCGGCTAAAAAATCTTGTTGAAAAAACATCACGCCGGGAAGTGAATCAATCTCAAGCAAATCCAAAGCCACCACATTTCCATCGCCAACTTTTGTAACCGCATATTGGCTCCAACCGCCGGGAGCGGCACCTAAATCGACAACAATTTTTCCTTTTTTGAAAATCTTAAATTTTTCATCAACTTCAATAATTTTAAAAGCGGCGCGCGAACGCCAGCCTTCAAGCCGCGCTTTTTCAACAAATGGATCATTGATTTGGCGTAACAGCCATTTTTGGGAAGATTTTTTTAAGCGTTTGGCTTTTTTTAATTGCTGGAATTTTTGCGGCACAGTTTTTTAAAAAATTAAATTTTTCTGGCTTTGTCAACCAGCATTATAGGAATAGCATCCTCGATTTTGTAAGCCAGTTTTGATTCATAACAAATTAGCTCGCTATTTTTTTTATCAAAAAACAATTCGCCTTTGCATAAAGGGCAAACCAGAATTTCCAATAGTTCTTGCGTGATTTGTGAAGACATAAATTTCTTGAAAAGATTTTCGATAAACCTACTTTGCGCCGCTTTCCTTTTTAAATCAAATGGTTGGTTCTTTGAAAAAAATATTAACAATCGGAGTTATAGGCGGCGGACAACTCGGGCGCATGACTTGTTTTTACGCGCATAAAATGGGCTTTCGCACTGTCGTTTTTACCGATCAGACAAATTCGCCCGCCAGTTTTGTAACTAATGAAGTTATTATTGCTGATTATTCGGATGAAAAAGCTTTAAAAAATTTCGCCGCCAAAGTTGATATTGCCACTTTTGAATTTGAAAATATTCCCTGCGAAGCGGTTGAATTTTTGTCTTCACAAGTTGAAGTTTGTCCAAATGCGCAAGTTTTAAAAGTTACACAACATCGTATTTTAGAGAAAAATTTCTTGAATTCTATTGGCGTAAAAACTGCCGAATATCTTGAAATTACCAGCCTTGAAAACTTATGCGAAGGTTTGGAAAAATTCGGTAAAGCCATTTTAAAAACTGCGACAATGGGCTATGATGGTAAAGGACAATTTATTTTGAAAAATGTCAAAGAAGCTGAAAATGCTTGGGATCAAGCGCAAAATCACAAATTAATTTTAGAAAAATTTTGTCCCTTTAATTCCGAAATTTCAGTTATTGTTGCACGTTCAAAAAATAATGAAATCGCGGCTTACGAGCCATTAACCAATATTCACAAAAATAGCATTTTGGATGAAAGTATTTATCCCGCAAAAATTTCAGAAGAATTAAAAATAAAAGCACAAGAAATTGCCAAAAAAATTATTGAAAAACTCGACTTAATCGGAGTTTTGGCGGTAGAATTTTTTGTAATGGAAAATGAATTATTAGTGAATGAATTAGCGCCGCGCCCACATAATTCTGGTCATTTTTCGATGGATGCCGCAATCACTTCGCAGTTTGAGCAATTGATTCGTGCAATTACAGGAATGAAGCTTGGTTCAACCGAATTTCACTCACAAGGTTATATGAAAAATTTAATCGGTGATGAAGTGAATGATTTGGAAAAATTTTATCAAAATCCGCGTGCAAAAATTCATCTTTACGGAAAAGAAAAAATTGCCGATGGAAGAAAAATGGGTCACGTAAATATTTTGAAATAGGTAGATCCTGAATCAAGTTCAGGATGACGGAGTTTTTGTTGGACTCGCTTCTCTCACATCGTCATCCTGAACTTGTTTTCAGGATCTAAAACCAACTATCTCGGATCGTCATCCTGAACTTGTTTTCAGGATCCAAAACCAACTATCTCGGATCGTCATCCTGAACTTGTTTCAGGATCTAAAACCAACTATCTCGGATCGTCATCCTGAACTTGTTTCAGGATCTAAAGCCAACTATCTCGGATCGTCATCCTGAACTTGTTTCAGGATCTAAAGCCAACTATCTCGGATCGTCATCCTGAACTTGTTTCAGGATCTAAAACCAACCAATTAGCAATAGAAATTAATTAAATCAGCATGACAAAAACAAAAAAAACCGCAGCCAAATCAGCTCTTTCTGGCTTAAAATTATTGCCGCAAAAAAATGGATTTCTGGGGGTGGAAGAAAAATATTTAGCTTCTCAAGATGACGCTAAAGTTGTGGTTGTTCCTTTCGGTTTGGAAAAATCAGTTAGTTATGGCGGCGGTACAAAAAACGGGCCAAAAGCAATAATCAAAGCTTCCCAACAAGTCGAGCTTTTTGACGAAGAATTTTGGTGCGAAGCTTTTCGTCATTACGGCGTAGTTACAATGAAAGAGCCAGAAATTGACCGTTCTTCAGTGGCAAATTCGTTAAAACAATTAGAAAAAATCACCCAGCAAATTCTGGATGCTGGAAAATTTCCGTTAATTTTAGGCGGCGAACATTCAATAACTGCGGGCTCAATTCGTCCTTTTGTAAAAAAATATCCGGATTTAGCGATTTTGCATTTTGATGCCCACGCTGATTTGCGCGATGGTTTTGATGGCGAGCATTATTCGCATGCGGCCGCGCTTCGTCGCGTTATGGATAATCCGATTTCAACTTTGATTTCATGCGGAATCAGAAATATTTCTGCCAGCGAAATTCCTTATTTAGAAGCTAATCGTCATCGCATTACAATTCATTATGGCAAAGATCGCAGGTCTTGGGATCCAAAAAAAATTGTCGCGCCACTAAAAGGTCGTCCGGTTTTTTTAACTTTTGATCTTGATGGTTTTGATTCAAGTTTAATGCAAGCAACGGGAACTCCAGAACCAGGCGGCGTAATGTGGGAAGATGCTTTGGATATTATTCGTGAAGCCAGTAAAATTTCAAATATTGTTGGTGCGGATGTGGTGGAACTAGCGCCAGTAAAAGCACTTCATTCCTGTGATTTTTTATCGGCAAAATTGTGCTATAAAATTTTGTCTTATGCGTTTTTGAATCATAAAAAATAGATTGGCCAACTTTCGTTTTTTAAGATCTATATAATAATTTAAACTGCCGTCGAATATGATCAAAAAATCCGACTCTCTTTATACGATCGATGGCATTGAGATCGAGCGCGGACAGAGCCTTCGCATCAATATCGACATGGGCAGCATTTATGATTTCACCGATGTTAAAATGCCGGTAGAAGTTATTCGTGGCAAAAAAAATGGACCAACACTTTTCGTTTCTTCCACAATTCACGGTGATGAAATTAACGGCATTGAAATCACGCGCCGCTTGCTTGATTCTGAAGCGATCAAAAATATTTGTGGCATGTTGATTGTAATCCCGATCGTAAATATTTTTGGTTTCAATGATCGTTCGCGTTATTTGCCCGATCGTCGTGATTTAAATCGTTGTTTCCCCGGTTTAAAAAGCGGTTCGCTCACATCGCAATTGGCTTATAAATTTATGCAGGAAATCGTTTTAAAATCTGATTTCGGAATTGATTTACACACTGGCGCATTTCATCGCTGCAATTATCCGCAAATTCGAGCTGATATTTCTGACAAAGTAACTCTTAACCTCGCTAAAGCTTTTGGTGCGCCGGTTTTAATTGGCTCGAACTTGCGCGATGGATCTTTGCGTGCTGCAGTTACGCAAGCTAATATTCCGATGATTTTATTTGAAGCCGGAGAAGCGCTGCGTTTTGATGAGGCAAGTATTCAAATTGGAGTTGATGGCATTTTAAATGTAATGCATGAAATCGGCATGATTAAAGCTAAGTCGAAAAAAGTGATAAATAAAAAAATCTTTATCGCGCTTTCAAGTTCATGGGTTCGCGCACCTCACAGCGGAATTCATATTGCGCATCGTAAGTTAGGCGAGTTGGTGAAAAAAGGTGATGTGCTGGGAGAAATTTCAAATCCGATGGGCGATCACAAAACTCAAGTAAAAGCGCATGAAACCGGAATAATTATTGGCAAGTCAATGTTGCCTTTAGCGAATAAAGGCGACGCTTTATTTCATATCGCCTGTGAAAAACATAATGAAAAATTAATGACGCAGAATCAGATGCACGAACATTTTGAGAATGTTGATCCGGTGAATATTTAATAAAAATATTTCTCATAAAATCTTCAGCCTTAAGAACCAAAGATAACCTAGTTGTATTTTAGAATAATTTTCAAAATTTTTGGTGATTATCCCTTGATTCACAAAAAAACTCGATGTCACCCTGAGCTTGTCGAAGGGCGATTCTAAGATCGAAGCCTTGAATCACCCTTCGACAAGCTCAGGGTGACATCTATTATTTCTTAAGGGATAATAACCAAATTTTTTGTAATTTCCCAAGTTGCTTTTTATTTTTGAAAGCTTACTTTGCCGCGCCTCTAAATTCAGGATGTCTTCACATAGAGAATTTTTCCAAAATTCAAATATTATACAAACCAAATGCCAAGAGCTTCTGTTATTGCCAAAAATTATGCGAAAGCTCTGTTTGTCGCGGCCAAAAAAAGCAACTCGGTTGATAAGGTCGCTGCAGAGCTGGAAGTTTTCAAACAAAACTTCAGCACTAGTTTCGCACATGAATTAAAAAATCCCGTTATTGCCAAAAATGATTTGGTAAGAATTATTCAAGAAGTTACCAAAAAATTTGGGCTGGGAGCTTTGACTTCTAATTTTTTCGCATCAATTGTGCGCAATAGAAGATTGAACTTGTTTCCAGAAATTTACGAAGAATTTTCTCGTATCGTAAAATTGCAAAAAAATATTTTAGAAGTTGAAGTTATCACCGCCGTAAAATCTGCTCAAACTCAGATTGAGCGCGTGAAAACATTGATCGAAAAAAAATATCCAGGCAAAATCGTTTCTATTAAAGAAACTGTTAAGGAAGAAATTTTAGGTGGTTTTCAAGTGAAAGTCGGTTCTGAGATTATCGATGCCAGTTTAAAAAATCAGCTTGCCAGTATAGGCAAAGAGTGCCTCGCGGCCATTAATTAATTTTTAATTTTAATAACAATAATCAAAACTAGTCATGGAATTTAAAGTTGAAGAATTTTCCAGTATTCTGCAAAAAAGCATCGAGAACTTTCAAAGCGTCGCAGAACTTAAAGAAGTTGGTGAAGTAGTAAAAGTTGGTGACGGTATCGCCAAAGTTTATGGTCTTGATAATGTACAAGCCGGTGAACTAGTTGAGTTTGAATCTGGCGTGAAAGGCATGGCGCTAAACCTTGAAACCGACAATGTTGGTATCGTAGTTTTTGGTGATGCTCAAAAAATTAAAGAAGGTTCTTCAGTCAAAAGAACTGGTAAAATCGTGGAAGTTCCAGTTGGAAAAGGTTTGCTCGGACGTGTTATTGATGCTCTTGGAAATCCAATCGACGGTAAAGGTCCGCTTACAAATGTTGAAAATCGTCGCGTAGAAATTAAAGCTCCGGGAATCATCGCCCGTCAATCAGTTTCTGAGCCAATGCAAACTGGCATTAAGGCTATCGACAGTTTGATCCCAATCGGACGCGGTCAACGTGAACTTATCATTGGCGACCGTCAAACTGGTAAAACTGCAATCGTTCTTGATGCTTTTATCAACCAAGCCAAAGCTCATGAAGAAGGCGACGAAAAGAAGAAATTATATTGTATTTACGTTGCAATCGGACAAAAGCGCTCAACTGTAGCTCAAATCGTTAAAACTTTAGAAGAAGCCGGCGCTATAAAATATTCAGTTGTAGTTTCTGCAACTGCTTCAGAAGCTGCGGCATTACAATTTTTTGCTCCATATACTGGTTGTACAGTTGGTGAATTTTTCCGCGATAACGGAATGCACGCTTTAGTTGCTTATGATGATTTAAGTAAACACGCGGTTTCTTATCGCGAGATGTCACTTTTGCTGCGTCGTCCACCGGGACGCGAAGCTTATCCGGGCGACGTTTTCTACGTTCACTCTCGTTTGCTTGAGCGCGCTGCTAAAATGTCAGATGAAATGGGTGGCGGCTCACTAACTGCGCTTCCAATCATTGAAACTCAAGCTGGCGACGTTTCGGCCTATATTCCAACTAACGTGATTTCAATCACCGACGGACAAATTTTCTTAGAAACCGAACTTTTCTACAAAGGTATTAAACCGGCGGTAAACGTTGGTTTGTCTGTATCTCGCGTAGGATCAGCGGCCCAAACTAAAGCGATGAAACAAGTTGCGGGAACAATCAAGCTTGATTTGGCGCAATTCCGTGAACTTGAAGCTTTCGCTCAATTCGGTTCAGACTTAGACGCAGCAACCCAAAAATTGTTGGATAAGGGTCGTAAATTAACTGAATTATTGAAACAAAACCAATATTCGCCAATGGGCTTCGAAGAGCAAGTTGCCTCGATCTATGTTGGTGTTAAAGGTTATTTGGATAAAGTTCCGGCGAAAGAAGTTGTAAAATTCGAAACTGAATTTTTACGCAAATTACATTCTTCACATCCGGAAATTCTGGCTTCAATCAAACAAGAGCAAAAAATTACTGAAACGAATGAAGCGGCATTGAAAAAAGTAATCGAAGAATTTCTTTTGATCTTTTTAAATCACGAACCGGCAACTAGTTTCGACCATGCTGGACTTTCTGACAAACTTGCTCACGATCAAAGTTAAAAATGGCTAATTTAAAAACTCTTAAAACCAGAATTAAATCGGTCAAATCAACGCAGAAAATGACCAAAGCCATGAAAATGGTGGCAGCGTCGCGTTTGAAAAAAGCCAAACAAGCTGTTGAAGCTTCTCGCCCATATGCTGAAAAAATTCAGGATATGATCGAGAGTCTGGCCTCAAACATCGCGGTGCGCGGCAATTTAAGTGAAAAATTTCCGCTTCTTACCGGCAAAGAAAAAAATCATACTCATTTGGTTATAGTTTTTTCTTCTGATCGCGGTTTGTGTGGCGGCTTAAACAGTGCGACTGTGAAAATGACCAAACTTCGCGTTAACCAATTAATCGCCGAAGGTCGTGAAGTAAAAATTTATTGCGTGGGCAGAAAAGCTTACGAGCAGTTGAAATCAGCTTACGGCGATAAAATAATTGACCATTCTTTTGGTGTTTTTAAAGGTCTGATCGATTTTAAAGCCGCTCAAGATTTAGCCGAAAAATTTACTGAACTTTACAACCAAGGTGTTTTTGATATTGGCGAAGTGATTTACAGCAAGTTCAAATCAGCAATCGCGCAAGAGCAAATCAATAAACAAATTATTCCAGCTCAAATTAAATTCGATGCTGCAGAAGCAAATTTGGAATCGCCTTTAAGCTACGAACCAAGCGAAGAAGAAGTTTTAACCGAATTATTGCCAAAAAATTTGGCGATGCAGATTTATAACGAATTGCTTGAAAATAGCGCTTCAGAACAAGGCGCAAGAATGGCGGCGATGGAAGCTGCAAGCACAAATGCTGGTAAAATGATCAAAGGTTTGACTTTGGTTTATAACAGAACTCGTCAAGCTAACATTACGAAAGAATTGATCGATATTATTTCGGGTGCGAATACTATCTAGTTTAAGATTCTAGGTCGTCGAGACGCTGGTGCAAAAATCCACATAGTGCGTCCGACGACCTAATTTTTTTCTGCGTTTATAAATTAAAAGAATCACCTTCCGCAAATAAATGCAAAATCTCTCCGAACAAAACCTTTGGCTCAACATTGATAAACCAATCGGAATTTCATCTGCCCGCGCTGTTGCAATTGTTAAAAGACTTACAGGTGCTAAAAAAGTTGGACATGGTGGAACGCTTGATCCATTTGCTTCAGGCGTCCTTCCGATCGCCATCAATAAAGCTACAAAAACCAGCGAAGCTTTAATGGGAGCGCGCAAAAAATATGGCTTTCGCATTACTTGGGGTGAATTTCGTGACACTGATGATGTTGAAGGTGTGGTTACTGAATCAAATTCTTTAAGACCAACAAATGCTCAAATAATTGCGGTTCTGCCTTTTTTTATTGGCAAGATAAAGCAAGTTCCTTCGCGTTTTTCTGCCATCAAAATTAACGGTCAGCGCGCTTACGATTTAGCTCGTCAAAATATTGAATTTGAAATCAAAGAACGTGAAGTTGAAATTTATTCGCTGAAATTAATTTCAAATAATAGCGAGTTCGCCGAGTTTGAACTTGAATGCTCCAAAGGCACTTATATTCGCACAATTGCGCGTGATATTTCTAAGAAAATCGGAGTTTGCGGTTATGTTTCTGTCCTTACTCGTTTAATGGTTGGCAAATTCCATTATGAAAAAAGAATTTCGCTTGACCTCTTAAAACTGGTTGTTACTTATGGCGGTCGTTTTTCGGATGGATCGCTGCTATCATTGCAGGATGTCCTTGTAGATTTCAACCAAGCTGGATGATCTATACTCAAACTGATTGAAGAAGTCGATTTTAAAAAAACCAAAATCTATTGCAGATGCAGCGATTAGTTCGCTGCGTAGCAATTCAAAATTTGCCAAATTCGACATAAGTCGAATTTGATTAATCAGCTGAAAAATAGTTTTCTAAAAGTCTCGCTTAGGCTCTTCTGGTTTAAGCATAATTTAAATTCATTGTAAAAAATGTCTCTTCTTACCAAATCAAAAAAAGAAATTGTTGCCTCTTTTGCTCAAAGCAAAACTGATACTGGATCTGTTGAAGTTCAATGCGCCCTTATGACTGGACAAATTGAAAGCCTTACCGAACACCTTAAAATCCACAAAAAAGATTTCTCTTCGAGAAGAGGATTGTTAATTCTTGTCGGAAAAAGAAGAAGTCTGCTTGATTACCTAAAAGCTAACTCGGTTGAGCGCTACGAAAATCTTATCAAAAAATTAGAAATCAGAAAGTAAATCTGATCCTTAAATTAATTAATCAAAAGCTGAAAATATGTTCAATGTTGTAAAAAAAGAAATTAACTGGAACGGCAAAATTTTGTCCCTCGAAACAGGCAAAATCGCTCGTCAAGCCAGTGGCGCAGTTCTTGCAAAATATGGTAATACTACCGTTCTTTGCGCCGTAACAGTTGCCAATAAAGCTGCCGAAGGTGCGGATTTTTTCCCGCTTACGGTTAACTACTTAGAAAAATCTTACGCTGCCGGAAAAATTCCAGGCGGTTTTTTCAAGCGCGAAGCTAAACCTTCAGATGCTGCTACTTTAACTGCCCGTTTGATTGATCGTCCGATCAGACCAATGTTTCCTTCAAATTTTTATAATGAAGTAAACGTAGTTTGTACCGTTCTTTCTTACGACCCAACTTGCACGCCAGACATCGTTGCATTGATCGCTGCTTCTGCGGCTCTTTCAATTTCTGAAGCTCCATTTTTGGAACCAGTTGCTGTTTCAAGAGTTTCAATAATTGACGATCAATTTGTATTAAATCTTAGCAATGAAGAAGCTAAAACAAGTCGTTTAGATCTAGTTGTTGCCGGAACCGAAAGTTCAGTTTTGATGATTGAATCTGAAGCTAAAGAAATTTCTGAAGTTGAAATGTTGGCCGCTCTTGACTTCGGTCACAAAGCTTTTCAGCCAGTAATTGAAATGATCAAAGAACTTCAGGCTGAATGTGGCAAAAATAAAATTTTGCCTCCAGTTGAAGATTCTTCAAAAATTAAACAAGAAATCACTGATTTCATTGGCGATCGCTTAATCAACGCTTACAAAAAACAAGAAAAACAAGTTCGCGCAGGCGAGCTTGATCAACTTTTTGCCGATATCAAAGCAAAATTTGTTACTGAAGAAAGCGGAGTTTCTGCCAATAAAGCTAAATCTTTATTTAAAATTCTTTCGCAAGAAATTGTGCGTAACGATGTTCTTAAAAACGCGATCAGAATTGATGGCCGTAAAACCGATCAAGTTAGACAAATTGATATTGAAACTGGTTTTCTTCCACAAGTTCATGGTTGCGCCCTTTTCACTCGCGGCGAAACTCAAGCTTTGGTTATTGCAACTCTTGGTTCAAACAAAGACGAGCAATTAATTGAAAATCTTGATCCAGGCATGTCGAAAGAATCTTTCATGCTTCATTATAATTTCCCTCCTTATTCAGTTGGTGAAACTGGACAAATGAAACCGCCTGGACGTCGTGAAATCGGCCACGGTAAATTGGCTTGGCGTGCTTTGAATCCAGTTTTTCCTAGTGCTGCTGAAAATTTCTCATACACAACTCGTATTGTTTCTGAAATCACTGAATCAAACGGTTCATCCTCAATGGCTACAGTTTGTGGCGCTTCTCTGGCTCTTATGGATGCCGGCGTTCCAATCAAAGCTCCAGTTTCTGGAATCGCGATGGGATTGATTAAAGAAGGCAATGAATATGTTATTCTTTCAGACATCATGGGCGATGAAGATCATTTAGGTGATATGGATTTTAAAGTTGCAGGAACCAGAAACGGCATCACTTCTTTACAAATGGATATCAAAATCAATGGCATCAATGCAGATATCATGCAAAAAGCCCTTGAACAAGCTAATGCTGGTAGACTTCACATTTTAGAAAAAATGGAAGCAGCTATGCCAACAGCTAGAACTGAATTGAACGTAAATGTTCCGAAAGTTGAAACCATGACTATCCCGCAAAAGAAAATCCGTGAAGTTATCGGATCTCGTGGCGCGGTAATCAAAGAAATCTGCGCCGTTTCTGGCGCAGTGGTTGATATCGAAGACACTGGCGTAATTAAAATTTCTTCTAACAGCAATGACTCAATCAAAAAAGCTATTGCCATGATTCATGAAATCACTTTCGAGCCTGAAATTGGTGATATTTACGAAGGTCCGGTAGTTAAAGTTATTGATGCTGGCGCTTTCGTTAGCATTTCTAATAATCGCGATGGTTTCATTCATATTTCTGAACTTGCCGAATATCGCGTTGATTTCGTTGAAGACGTAATCAATGAAGGCGATATTGTTAAAGTTAAAGTTATCGGTTTTGATAAAAAAGGTCGTCCAAAATTAAGCTTCCGTTGTGTAGATCAAGCTACGGGAGAAGATATTTCTGACCGCATTCCAAACAAACCACAAATGGTTGACGAAAGAGAATCTGGTGGTCGCGATGACCGTCGTGGCGGCGATGATCGTCGCGGTTCTCGTGACCGTGATGACCGTCGTGACGACAGACGCGGTGGCGGACGTGATCGTGACGACAGACGTGGCGGAGATCGCGATGATCGCCGTGATGACCGTCGTAGTTCTCCTCGCGATCGCGATGATCGCGATGACAGAGACGGCGGCGTTAAAAAACGCAGAGGTTTTTTTAGTTAGTTTTAACTGAAAAAAAGTTATTTAGGGGCGAGCCTTTTTTGGTTCGCCCCTTTTTTTTATAGTTTTAAGAAAATAAATTAAGTGCGCGACGAACCCGAGTGGACCCCGTCGTGAAGACGGGGTGACAAACTTTAGTTTGCCCGAAGTAATAAGTTTTTAGTTCTTTCTAAATTCTTAGTTTTGTCAATATTCTTAGTTTTGTCACCCCGTCTTCACGACGGGGTCCACTCGGGCTCGTCACTATTCAAACAAAACAATAATAAAAAATGCCAATTGCCCAAAATAAATTAGAACAACTTCTTCAGGAAAATTTCCCTGATGCGCAAATAGCAGTCACAGCTTTAGTTGCGGACGACAATCATTACAGCGTAAAAATAATTGATAAAATTTTTGCTGGCAAAACAAGAGTCGAACAACATAAAATGGTTAATAGCGCTCTAAAAGAGATTCTTGGTGATGTTCTACATGCCATGCAGCTTTCAACTTCAGCAAATTAATTTATGACTAATATTCTAGAAAAAATTCAGGAAACAATTTCCTCAAACGACGTAGTTCTTTACATGAAAGGCACCAAAGATTTTCCGCAATGTGGATTTTCTGCGGCCGTGGCACATGTTCTAAAAACTCTGGGAGTTGACTTTCATGACGTTGATATTTTGCGTGACGCCGAAGTTCGGCAAGGCATTAAAGAATATTCTGACTGGCCAACAATCCCGCAGCTTTACATCAAAGGCGAATTTATTGGCGGCTGTGATATTGTAAAAGAAATGTTTCAATCAGGCGAGTTGCAAGAATTATTGAAGGCGAAGAATATTATTAATTAATTTTTTTCAAAAAATCATGTCCGACGACCTCGCAATTGAAATTTCTTCTTTAGGAAAAACCTATAAAAAATCAAAAAGATCTCCTGAAAAAATCGCCTTAAAATCTATCGATTTAAAAATTAAAAAAGGCTCATTCTTTGGTCTTTTGGGCCCAAATGGTGCTGGTAAATCAACCATCATTAACATTCTTGCGGGTTTGGTGAATAAAACCGAAGGCGAAGTAAAAATCGGCGGCATTGATATTTCAAAAAATCCTCAAGCGGCAAAATTTAAAATCGGCATTGTGCCACAAGAATTAATCATCGATCCGTTTTTTAATGTTTACGAAACTTTAGAAATTTACGCCGGCTATTATGGAATCAGAAAAGCCCATCGCAGAACCGATGAAATTATCGAAGCTCTTGGTTTGAAAGATAAAGTTAACGCAACGCCGCGCAGCCTTTCTGGCGGAATGCGTCGCAGGCTTTTAGTTGCAAAAGCATTGGTTCATAATCCCGAAATTTTGGTTTTAGACGAGCCAACGGCGGGCGTTGACGTTGAATTGCGCAACCAACTTTGGAATTATGTAAAAAAATTAAATCAAAGCGGCACTACGATTTTACTTACAACCCATTATCTCGAAGAAGCGGAAGAATTATGCGATGAATTGGCGATCATTAATCATGGTCAAGTAATTGCTTGTGACCGCAAAGAAAATTTAATGAAGTCTCTTTCTAGCAAAGAATTAATCATCAGCTGTGGCGCTGAAATTACGCAGGATCTTGGAATTTTATTTCCTGATCTTGCCTTGAAAATTTTGGCAAAAGATAAAATTTCTATCACTTACGATCCGGAAAAAATTGAAGTGGAAAAAATTCTGCGCATCATTTCGGATAATAAAATCCGCATCAAAGATATTTCTACCCAGCAGCCAGATTTGGAAGAAATTTTCAAACATCTAATTAAATCAAATTAATGAAGGATCTTCTAAGTATAGATCAGCTTTCGCTCCAAGATGTAAATGCAATTCATGAAGGTGCGGAAAGGTTTTTTAGAAAATCTTCCTACTTTCTCCGTCATCCTGAACTTGTTTCAGGATCTATAATAAATTCAAATCAGATCCTGAAACAAGTTCAGGATGACGATTTGGAAAATTGTGAATCTAAAATCTTAAATGGAAAAATTCTGGTAAATTTCTTTTTTGAAAATTCGACACGCACCAGAACTTCATTTGAAATTGCCGCCAAGCGCTTGGGTGCAAAAGTTGTAAATATCGACATTTCGCTTTCATCGCTCAAAAAAGGCGAATCAATTATCGACACTGCAAAAACAATAAACGCCATGAATCCAGATTTTGTGGCAATTCGTCACAATAGCAGCGGTATTTGCCAGTTGTTGAAACAATATATTTCTGCGTCATTAATTAATGCCGGAGATGGAACCAACGAGCATCCATCGCAAGCTTTGCTTGATACATTCGTGATTAAGCAGCATAAAAAAAATTTACAAAATTTAAAAATTGCAATTTGTGGAGATGTGTTGCACTCAAGAGTAGCGCGCTCAAACATCAAACTGTTAAAAAAATTTGGGTGCGAAGTTCGTGTAATTACGCCACCAACTTTAATCACTCATGAATATAAAAATTGGTTAAAAGAAGTTTGGAATGTTGAAGTTTTTGAGTCTCTAGAAGCAGGAATTTCCAACATTGATGTGATTATGATGTTGCGCATTCAACAAGAAAGAATGCAAGGTTGTTACATTCCGTCGCTAACAGAATATTTTAAACTTTTTGGGCTTAATCATAAAAAGTTAAAAGCCGCCAAGCCTGATGTTTTGGTGCTTCATCCCGGCCCGATTAATCGCGAAGTTGAAATTTCTTCAGCGCTGGCGGATGATGAAAAAGTTAGTTTGATATTAGAACAAGTTGAAGCTGGCGTTGCGGTTAGGCAGTCGATTTTGAAGTTTTTGCAATCTTAGTTTGGTATATACCAAAGTTACTTGAAACTCGACCATTTAACTTTGGTGTAAAAATTAAAATTCGCAAAACCCCCCAACCCCCCTTAACAGGGGGGCTTTAATCCGGGTCCGATCTCAAAGCTCCTTAACAGGGTTTTAATCCGAGTCCGATCTCAAAGCTCCTTAACAGGGTTTTAATCCGAGTCCGATCTTAAAGCCCCCCTGTTAAGGGGGGTTGGGGGGTTTTGCGATGTTAAAATAAAATAAGATTTTTTTAAATAATCCCACCCTCTCAACTTAGTGAAATAGCAAAATAAACCATTCGAGTTTCAAGTAGCTTTGGTATAAAATTATTTCTTCTTTTCTAGCTTCGAAACTCGGTGATTATCCCTTAATACACAATAGATGTCACCCTGAGCTTGTCGAAGGGTGATTCAGACTTCGATCTTAGAATCACCCTTCGACAAGCTCAGGGTGACATCGAGTTTTTTTGTGAATCAAGGTATAATTACCCGAAACTCCCTCAAAAAACTATTGATTTTTGATTCCAATCCCGTCTTTTGCGCAAGAAATTTTTCTTGAAAAATTCCATTTTGGCTACCTCAAAAACGACCACTAAAATCAAGGGTTTAAAGAGGATAAAAAATTTGTAAAAGATTTCTTATTTACAAATAAAATATTGTTTCTACTTTGCGCCCTCTTTTTAAAAAATTGCGTTTGAAAATTATGCTGCGGCACCAGTAATTCCAAGGGTTCGCAGGGGTTCAAAAATTCAGACAAAAATTAAGTCTTTTTATCTTCTTTTACTTAATTTTAGGGCTAAATTTTTTTAGTTTCTATCAACCCAACAAAGAAATGGAACAAGAGCAAGAATATGATCGAGCGGCCAGCTCAAAAATTCACTATCTGTTTAACGCCAAAAAACCCCACAAGGGAGCAAAGCAATCGAAAAAAAGTTCAGCTAAAAAAAGTCTTAGCACAATTGAGGCTCGGGTTTTAGAACTTAAACCATCGATTCCAGTTTATTTTATCCGCCCAAATTCCATTAAGCGCGCAGTTAAATTTTTTGTAGAAAATTTTCGCACTTCAAAACATGAAAGCGACATTCTTTATTCTGTAAAAAGCAATCCCGATGCAACTGTTTTGCGCCACTTATTTAACTCGGGAATAAGGCATTTCGACGTTGCGTCAATGGCTGAAGTTAAGTTGATTAACGAGCTTTTTGGCGACGTTGCAAAAATGTATTTCATGCATCCGGTCAAATCACGCGAAGCAATTTTTGATGCTTATTTCAATCACGGAATTCGCGATTTCTCGCTCGATTCCTTCGATGAATTGCAAAAAATTTTAGAAGTTACCAAAAATGCTAAAGATCTTGGTTTGCACATGCGTTTGGCAATTCCAAACTCACATGCGGCAATTGATTTGTCAGGCAAATTTGGCATTCTTCCTTCCGAATCAATCGGGCTTTTGCGAAAAATCCGCGCCCACGCGCAAAGACTTGGAATTTGCTTTCACGTTGGTTCGCAATGTATGGAACCAAGCGAATATCGCAACGCCATTACAATTGCCAAAGAAGTTATTGAACAAGCCAAAGTTAAATTGGATGTCATTGATATTGGCGGCGGCTTTCCGTCGTCTTATCCGGGAATGACTCCGCCAAATTTGCGGGCTTATTTTGATGAAATTTTTGATTCAATTCAATCTTTAAAACTTGATAAAAATTGTCGTATCTGGTGCGAACCGGGTCGCGCTTTGGTGGCAGAATCTGGCTCGCTTTTAGTTCGCGTTGAAGCTAGAAAAAAAGGCATGCTTTATTTGAATGATGGAACTTATGGCGGCTTGTTTGACGCGGGTTTTCCCGGTTTTATCTATCCGGTAAAAGCACTTAGAATCAGAGAAGGCAAAGAAAAACTTTGCCCAAATCACGCAACTCCTTTCGGTTTTTATGGCCCAACCTGCGATTCACTTGATTCGATGAAAGGCCCTTTTTATTTGCCAGAAAATATTGCCGAAGGCGATTACATCGAAATCGGCCAACTTGGAGCTTATTCGCGCAGCATCAGAACTGAATTTAACGGTTTTAATAAAAACCTACAAATTGAAGTTGCCGACGAGCCTTTGGTTTCAATGTATAAAGACTTAACAGAAAAGCAGAAAACCGAAAGATCATCTGCCTAAAACCCTTTTTCAACTCAATTATTTATCAAAAAATGGTAACTAAAAAAGAACTTTTAAAGCGCCAAGTAAAACATATCGATATCACATCTTTTGATGCGCGCCCGATTATCGATCAGATGGATCATATGTCTTTCACCTCGCGTGATCTTGCGCGTGCGACTGAAATTTTTAACATGATGTTGAAAGACAAAACCTGCTCTAACATTTTAACTTTAGCTGGCTCAACTTCTGCTGGCGGTTGTATGAAAGTTTACGCCGACATGATTAAATTCGGCATGATTGACGCAGTTGTTGCAACGGGCGCTTCAATTGTTGATATGGATTTTTTTGAAGCTCTTGGTTTTAAACATTACCAAGGAACTCCGTTCATCGACGATCAATTTTTGCGCAAAAATTACATCGACAGAATTTACGACACTTACATCGATGAAAAAGATTTACAAAATTGTGACAACGTAATTTATAAAATCGCCAACTCTTTGGAAGCGCGCCCTTATTCATCGCGCGAGTTTATTTGGGAAATGGGAAAATATCTAAAAAAACACGCCAAAAAACAAGAATCTCTAATTGAACTTTGCTACGATTATAACGTTCCAATTTTCTGCCCAGCTTTCACCGATTCTTCTGCTGGTTTTGGGCTTGTTTTACACCAAGTTAAAAATCCAAAAAAACACATGACAATCGATTCAATCGCTGACTTCAGAGAATTAACTGACATCAAAATCAAAGCTGGAACCACAGGTTTATTGATGGTTGGCGGCGGCGTTCCGAAAAATTTCGTGCAAGATACGGTTGTTTGCGCCGAAATTTTAGGCGTTGAAGCCGAGATGCATAAATATGCCATTCAAATTACAGTTGCCGATTCTCGCGACGGCGCCTGCTCTTCTTCGACTTTGAAAGAAGCTTGTTCTTGGGGAAAAGTTGATACAACTTTTGAGCAAATGGTTTTTGCCGAAGCTACTTCAGTTATTCCTTTATTGGCTTCCGATGCTTATCACCGTGGCTTCTGGAAAAAACGTAAAAGAAAAGAATTTTCTAAATTATTTGCTAAAAAGGCTAAATAAACCAAAAGAAAAAATTAAAAGCCGTCATTTTTGGGGAAATGTTTTTCCCAAAAATGGCGGCTTTTTTATTTTGGAAATACTCGATGTCACCCTTCGACAGGCTCAGGGTGACATCGAGTATTTTTATTTCGGGTTTTTTCTGGACAAAAATCAGTCGACAAATAACTTCTAAATTCACCTATATTCTTAATTTACTTTTCCAAAAATTTCCAAAATGCTCCAACAAAAATCAATCTCGCGAATCATATTGCTGCATCTAATCGCGATTTTGTTTGTGATCATGAATGTGTCTGACATCAGAATTGCTGGTCTTTCCGACTTAATTCCGCTTTTTGACCTGATGATTATTTTCTATTTCGGAATATTTAAAAACGCTTTTTCAATCTGGTTTATTTTTATACTCGGAATTTGGAACGACGCCTTAAATGGCGCGCCTCTCGGAACCACGGCTTTATGTTATATTCTGCTGATCAAATTATTTTTGCTGCTTAACAACAAAATGATTATTAAAGAAAATTTCATCCAGATTTGGCGACAGTTTGTGGCATTTTGTTTTTTATTTTTATTGATGAAATACACCGTTTTATCCGCCTTCAACGGCGAATTTTTAAATGTAATTACGCCGATTGTGCAATTTATATTATCGTCAGTGCTTTACATTTTGATGCATAAGTTTTTCGACTATTTAAGTCAAAAATTGTTAGAGGATAATTAGTGCTTCGCGACATCCGCAAAAACAAAATTTTCAATCGCCGCGCCTTGGTTTTAGGAAGCGCGCAATCAGCTTTGGCGGGTGCTTTGGTAATGCGTTTGAGTTATTTGCAATTGTGGAAACATGAAGAATATTCTATCCAATCTGATTCAAATCGCATTAAGCCCGTAATTAATCCAGCGCCGCGCGGAACTGTTGTTGATCGCCATGGATTTCCTCTTACCAAAAATGACAGCAACTATCGTCTTTTGCTTTATCTTGATCGCAAAAGAGATGTCGATGAATTGGTCGCCAAGCTTACGGAATTGCTTGATTTAAGCGACGAAGCTAAAAATATTTTTATCACTAAAATCAAAAATGCTCGTCGCAAAAGCATTATTTCTTTGATGGATAATTTAGGTTGGGATGATTTGGCGCGCATTGAAACCAACGCTCATTTATTGTCCGGCGTTTCAATCGAAAGTGGTATTATGCGCCGTTATCCTTATCCAGCTGAAACCGCGCATTTCTTGGGTTATGTTTCGCTTCCTTCTGAAAAAGAGATTGATGAAAATGAACAAAATCTTTTTATGCATCCTGATTTTCGTATTGGAAAATTTGGTTTGGAAAAAACTTTTGACGAACCTTTGCGCGGCAAATATGGTGTAAAATATGTTGAAGTTAACGTGCATGAAATTCCGCTGCGAACCCTCTCAATTAAGCCGCCGGTTGAAGGTTCGCGCTTGCATTTAACGATTGATTTTGGATTGCAGAAATATGTTACCGAAAGAATTAAAGATGTTGTTGCGTCAGCCATAGTTTTAAATGTTAAAACCGGTGAAATTTTAGCTTATGCTTCGAGCCCAACTTTTGATCCCAATAATTTCGTTGAAGGCGTTTCCAGAGAATATTGGAACCAAGTAAACACCGATCAACGCAAGCCGTTAAGCAATAAACCAATTTCTGCAACTTATCCGCCGGGTTCAACTTTTAAATTAATGGTGGCTTTGGCGGGACTTGAAAGTGGCTTTAATCCAAATACCAAAGTTTTTTGCAACGGCTCTTATCAATTTGGCAAAAGAGCCTTTCACTGCTGGAAAGAAGAAGGTCACGGATCGTTAGATTTAATGGGTGGAATCATGCATTCCTGCAATACTTATTTTTTCACATTAGCCAATCAAATTGGTTATGAAAAATTCACCGAAATGGCGAAGCGTTTTGGCTATGGCGAAAAAATTGATATTTCTCTTTACGGCGGAAAAGTTGGAAGTGTTCCATCTGACGAATGGAAAAGAAAAGTTCTCAAACAACCTTGGGTTGGCGGCGACACTTTAAACACCGCGATCGGACAAGGTTTTGTTTTAGCCACGCCGCTACAAATGGCTTTGGTTACGGCGCGAATTGCCAATGGCGGAATCCCGATCAAGCCTTATTTGGTGCGCAATCACAATATTTTTAAACAGTTCGACACTTTAAAAAATGAACCTTTGATTGCAGAAGCGCATATTAAATTTGTTCAAGAAGGAATGCGCCGCGTGGTTAACGAACCGGGCGGTACGGCCTACGGAAAAAGAATTGAAATTAAAGGCTTTGAAATGGCGGGAAAAACTGGAACTTCGCAAGTGATTTCCAAGCGCGAAAAAGAAATGTCGAAAGAAGAAAATGCCGCCAACGCCAATCATGCAATTTTTGTGGGTTTCGCGCCGTTTGAAGATCCAAAATATGCAATTTCAGTTGTGGTGGAACACGGCGGAGGCGGCTCTGCAACTGCGGCTCCAATTGCCAAAGATATTATAATGGAAGTTCAAGGCTTGAACAAAAATCCTTTTGCGAAAAATTAGTGGTGATTTTTACCTCTCGCACAAAATGTTAAAAAACAAAAGATCTTTTAATTGAAAAATTATTCTTTACTTCTTTAGATTATTTAAACCTAAATGTCTTAGACAGGCTCTTAAATTTAATTAATTATAAACATATGAAAAGCATTGATATAGCTAAGGATATGGTTTCTCTATGCAAAAAAAATAACTACGAATTTAACAACACAAAGATACAAAAATTATTATATCTTTTTGTTGGATTTTGCTTAATAAATGATGTGAAAGAAATTTATTCTATAGATGAATTTCCGAGGTTATGGCCATATGGTCCTGTATTTCCCAAAGTCCATAAACGTTACGACAGCATAAGAAATTGTGATGATGAAATTAAATCCGTTGAAGATGATAAAACTAAAAAAATCTTAGAAGAAACTGTAAAAAAATGGGGGAAGGTTTCAGCGGGCAAATTGTCAGCTTGGTCTCATATGGAAGACTCTCCTTGGGATTTATTGGTTAAAGAAGGAGCTAAGTGGAACACAGAAATGGATTTACATTCTCTTAAGATTTACTTTGCGAAAAAGGTTGAAAACGTGATATAAATTGCATGAACAAGATGACAAAATTTAGCCCAGATACAATAATAAAACTTGATATACCTGAAATAGATGTAGAAGGCTCATCCCTCAAGAATCAAGAGATGATTTTTGGGCTTCAAAAGATTGACCACGCAGATCGCGATATGCAAATGAAAGAGACTTGGTCGAAGATATTGGGAATATATCTTGTAATATTTACGCTCTTAATGTTTTTAACCTTATGGCTCAATAGTGATAAACTAGAGCTAGAGCCAACTACTCTTAATTTCCTCATAACGGTAGGATTTGCAAAAGTTATAGGTGTCGTATGGGCAATAGTTAGTCATCTTTTTCCATCTAAAAAATAGATATTTTTTAGGCAATTATAATTTGATTCACAAAAAAACTCGATGTCACCCTGAGTTTGTCGAAGGGTGATTCAGGCTTTGATCTTAGAATCACCATTCGACAAGCTCAGGGTGACGTCTATTGTGTCTTAAGGGATAATCACCCTTTTTTATCTAAATTCCTGCTTGCACTTTGTTTTTGAATTTCTAAATTGCGCGCCCTTCTTGGAAAGGCTCTCTCCTATTTAAACTTCTTTTTTAAAATGAAAAACACGGGAAAAATCACGCAGGTAATTTCTGCGGTTGTGGATGTAGAATTTGAAAACGGCGAAATGCCGGCGATCTACAACGCTCTTGAATGCTTGAATAATGGCAAAAAATTGGTGCTTGAAGTTGCACTTCATATCGGTGAAAAAACTGTTCGCACAATTGCGATGGATTCAACTGAAGGATTGACTCGCGGTGCTGAAGTTATTGACACTGGGCGCGCAATTTCTGTTCCCGTTGGTGAGGCAACTCTTGGTCGCATCATGAACGTAATTGGTGAGCCAATTGATGAAAAAGGTGCGATTGAATCTGCGGAATTAAATCCAATTCACGCTCCAGCTCCTGAACTTGTTGATCAAGCAACTGACACTGAAATTCTTGTAACTGGTATCAAAGTTATCGACCTTTTGGCTCCTTATTCTAAAGGTGGAAAAATTGGCTTGTTTGGCGGCGCCGGTGTTGGTAAAACAGTTTTGATTATGGAGTTAATCAACAACGTTGCCAAAGCGCATTCTGGTTATTCAGTGTTTGCCGGTGTTGGCGAAAGAACTCGCGAAGGAAATGATCTTTACCACGAGATGATTGATTCTGGTGTAATTGACATTAAAAATTTAAAAAATTCAAAAGTAGCGCTTGTTTACGGACAAATGAACGAACCACCCGGAGCCCGCGCCCGTGTTGCTTTGACTGGTCTTACTCAAGCTGAATATTTCCGTGATAAAGAAGGTCGCGACGTACTTTTCTTCGTCGATAACATTTTCCGTTTCACCCAAGCTGGTTCTGAAGTTTCGGCGCTTTTAGGTCGCATTCCTTCAGCCGTAGGTTACCAACCAACTCTTGCGACAGAAATGGGTATGATGCAAGAGCGCATTACTTCAACTAAACGTGGTTCAATCACTTCAGTTCAAGCGATTTACGTTCCAGCTGACGATTTAACTGATCCAGCTCCCGCGACTTCATTTTCGCATTTGGATGCCACAACAGTTCTTTCTCGCCAAATTGCTGAAATCGGTATTTATCCAGCGGTTGATCCACTCGATTCAACCTCGCGTATCCTTGATCCGCGCATCGTTGGTCAAGAACATTATGATGTTGCTCGCGAAGTTCAAAAAACTTTGCAAGCTTATAAATCTTTACAAGATATCATCGCCATTCTTGGTATGGATGAACTTTCTGAAGAGGATAAACTTACAGTTGCTCGTGCGAGAAAAATTCAACGTTTCTTGTCACAACCTTTCCATGTTGCTGAAGTTTTCACTGGCGCGCCCGGAAAATTGGTAGCTTTGAAAGATACTGTGAGCAGCTTTAAAGAAATTCTCTCTGGCAAATATGATCATCTTCCAGAATCAGCTTTCTACATGGTTGGCGGAATTGATGAAGCAATTGCTAAAGGCGAAAAACTTTTGAATGAATCAAAATAGTTTCATGGCTAATTTAAATCTCGAAATCATCTCTCCAAAAGGCATTCTCTTCCAAGGAGAATGTCATATGACAACCGCTCCTTCAGTTGAAGGTGAAATGGGCGTTATGTTTGGTCACGAATCAGTTGTAGCGACGCTTAAGGCTGGTGTAATCACGATTTATGATGACAAGCAGGCTATCGTTAAAACCATTGAAATTCATGGTGGTTTTGCCGAAGTACAAAATAACAAGAAATTATTGGTATTGGTTGATTAATTCTTTGTTGAAAGAAAATTATTTTAAAAAAGCCTTGGGGAAATTTTCCTGAGGCTTTTTTTATGCAAAAAATTTTTATGTCATCGAGCAAGGCGCCTTGCTCGATAAACTAAATTCCAACAATTTTTTTATAAAATTTAATTTATGGCGTTAATCAAAGGTGATATCACAAACATTTTCCTAATGATAATCTCCGCCATTATGGCGTTGCTTTTGCCATTTGAACTATTTCTAATCTCCTACGCAATCTTGGGTCCGCTTCATTATTTAACTGAAATTTCTTGGCTGCATAAAAAGCAATATTTTGTGTCTAGAAAGAAAGATTATTTTCTGCTTTTAGCCGTCAGCATTATCATCGCAGGTTTGGTTTCGTTGATAAATCTATGGCCATTATTTAAAGATTTAGCTTCAGTTGAAAATTTTTTTGATGCTAAAAAATTAGATAAAAACGAGTTCCAAAACGAAATTTATTCATGGGCGCCAGCTCTTATTTTTCTAGCTTTCGCAACTGCTTTTATTGCAACTTTTGTGAAAGATTGGTGGTTTAGAACCAATGCTTTTGTGGTGACAATAATTCTGCTGTTAATTTTTAAAGGAACTTGGACTTACAGTGTGATTTTTGGCATTTTGCTCACAACTGTAATTCATGTTTGGCTATTTACTGGAATTTTTATTTTATCAGGTGCGATCAAAAACAGAGCGCTTTCTAGCTATATTTCTTTCACAGTTTTTCTGCTTTGCTCAATATCTTTTTTATTCATTTCGCAAAGCAATTATATTGCCGGAAAATATGCGGCAGAAATTTTCCAGGGCGGAAATTTTGGACTTAACGAAATTATTTTTCGAATTTTCAACGTTCCTTTTCAACAACAAGACCTGATTTATTCCAGTCTTGGAATCAAGATTCAAAGCTTTCTGGCTTTCGCTTATACTTATCATTATTTAAACTGGTTTTCAAAAGTTGAGATTATCAAGTGGAATCAAGTGCCGCAAAAATTTTTAATTGCTTCTGCGGTGATGTGGCTGTCTTCAATCGCTCTCTATGTTTATGACTATAAAACCGGATTTTATTTTCTGCTTTTTTTAAGCATGATGCATGTGTTTTTAGAATTTCCTTTGAATTTTTATTCGATCAGATCGGTGTTTGCGAGAAGTAAAATATAGTTGATTGATGTAGATTTAATCATGCTTTTTAAGCAGAACTCAGGCAGCGCTAAAGCAGGGCGGGATTTGTAATCACTACTGTCCAACTAAGAATTTTTCTAATCTTTTTAAGTAAAAATCGTAGTCATGCTGAGCTTGTCGAAGCATGATTCAAGCCCGTGCCCAGAATCATGCTTCGACAGGCTCAGCATGACTACGATTTCTATTAATAGATTAGAAAAATTCTTAGTTGGACAGTTGTGGTTACAAACCCAGTCCAGCTTAGTTTTGAGCAATAACGAATTATTTTTTATCTTCGTTTTTTACTTCTTCATATTCCGCATCAACAACTTTTTCAGATGAAGAAGAATCGGTTGTTGAAGATTGTTGTTCGGTGTTTGTGGATTCTGAACCAGAATTTCCAGCCGCTCCAGCGCCAGCTTGCGAAGCTTTATAAATTGCTTCACCCAACTTCATTGAATTTTGCACCAAGCCTTCAGTTGCGGTTTTTAATTCTGAAGCAGTTACTTCTGGTTTAGATATCAAATCTTTTAAATTTTGGATTTCAGTTGTAAGCGCAGATTTAGTCGCTTCATCAACTTTATCGCCATGTTCTTTCAAAGATTTTTCAGTTTCATAAACCGTTGCATCAGCTTGGTTTTTAGCTTCGATAAATTCTTTTTTGGCTTTGTCTGAAGAAGCATTTGCTTCTGCATCTTTCACCATTTTTTCAATATCAGCGTCAGACAAGCCGCCGGAAGATTGAATGCGAATTTGTTGTTCTTTATTGGTTGCCTTATCTTTTGCAGAAACTTTCACCACGCCGTTAGCGTCAATATCAAAAATAACTTCGATTTGTGGCATGCCGCGAGGCGCCGGAGCAATTCCTTCTAAATTAAATTCGCCAAGTAATTTATTGTGAATCGCAATATCGCGCTCCCCTTGGAAGACTTTAATCGTAACCGCAGTTTGGCTGTCCGCTGCGGTTGAGAATACTTGGCTCTTGTTGGTTGGAATTGTTGTATTGCGATCAATCAAGCGAGTGAAAACGCCGCCCGCAGTTTCAATCCCCAAAGAAAGTGGAGTTACGTCTAAAAGAAGAACATCTTTTACGTCGCCTTGTAAAACCGCCGCTTGAATTGCCGCGCCAATCGCCACAACTTCATCAGGATTAACCGATTTATTTGGCTCTTTACCAAAAAGTTTTTTCACAGTTTCGATAACTTTCGGCATGCGTGACATACCGCCAACCAAAATAATTTCATGAATATCAGAAGCTTTCAAGCCAGCATCTTGCAATGCATTTTCGCAAGGTTTGATGGTGCGCTGAATTAGATCATCAACCAATTGCTCAAGTTTGGCGCGGGTCAATTTCACATTTAAGTGTTTTGGTCCAGACGCATCAGCGGTGATATAAGGCAAGTTAATGTCGGTTTCCATCAAGCTAGAAAGTTCGATTTTAGCTTTTTCGGCAGCTTCTTTCAAACGTTGTAGCGCTAGTGGATCTTTGGATAAATCAACGCCGGTGTCTTTTTTAAATTCGTCAGAAAGGAATTGTAAAATTCTCATGTCGAAATCTTCACCACCAAGGAAAGTGTCGCCATTGGTTGATTTAACTTCAAAAACTCCATCGCCAATTTCAAGAATTGAAACGTCGAAAGTTCCGCCTCCCAAATCGTAAACAGCAATTGTTTGGCCACCTTTTTTCTCAAAACCATAAGCAAGCGCCGCAGCTGTTGGTTCATTGATGATGCGCAGCACTTCAAGACCGGCGATTTTTCCGGCATCTTTTGTTGCTTGGCGTTGTGAATCGTTGAAATAAGCTGGAACTGTGATTACGGCTTTAGTGACAGTTTCGCCCAAATAGCTTTCGGCGGTTTCTTTCATTTTCATCAAAACGAAAGCTGAAATTTGACTTGGAGAATATTTTTCGCCTTTAATATCAACCCAAGCATCACCATTGGCTGAAGGGACGATTTTGTAAGGAACAAGAGCTTTGTCTTTTTGGGTTGTCGGATCTTCGAATCTTCTGCCGATCAATCTTTTGATACCAAAAACTGTATTTTGTGGGTTGGTAACGGCTTGTCTTTTAGCAGACGCGCCAACGGCTCTTTCGCCATTTGTTAAAAAGCCGATTATTGAAGGAGTTGTTCTAACGCCTTCTGAATTTTCAATAACTTTGATATTTTTACCTTCCATGATTGCCACGCAAGAATTGGTGGTTCCAAGGTCGATCCCGATTACTTTGCTGCTCATAAAATTATTTTTTTGATTGATTGAAAAAGTGAATAAGCGTGAAATTTGAGGGTTATTTAAGAATCGCTTTTTGGATTACAAGAGCCTAAAAAACAATCTGGAAAAAATAAATTAAAACACCAAGCCCATGCGACTCAAGTTCATATCTTTCTTCATCATTTTTTTTGTTAGCAATTCCTACGCCGCCTCAAAACCTCAAATTCAACTCGCAAATATTTATCGCGATGACATTGTAATTACAGATTATTTAGTCAGTGAAAAGCTTGATGGAATACGCGGTTATTGGAACGGAGAAAAATTAATTTCACGCCAAGGCAATGAAATTCATGCTCCAAAATGGTTTGTTAAAGATTTTCCCAATGAAGTTTTAGATGGTGAATTATGGATCGCGCGCGGGCAATTTGAAACAACTTCAAGCATTGTCAGACAAGAAATTCCCAATGATGAAGATTGGCAAAAAGTCAATTTCATGATTTTTGACATGCCACAAAATCCTGATATTTTTTCCAAGCGTTTTGAGGCGATGAAAAAATTAAAAGCGCAGCATTTAAAAGTTATCGATCAATTTAAAATCGAAAGCCATGAAGCCTTGATAAATCTGCTTGAAAGCATAGTTAAAAATGGTGGCGAAGGTTTGGTTTTACATCGCGCAAATTCATTTTACAAAGCCGAGAGAAATGATGATTTATTGAAGTTAAAAACTTTTGAAGATGCCGAAGCGCGGGTTATTTCTTATGTTGAAGGAGCTGGTAAATATGGCGGAATGTTAGGCGCTTTATGGGTTGAAAATGATGATAAAATTCGTTTCAAAATTGGCGGTGGATTTAGCGATGAACAAAGAAAAAATCCGCCAAAAATCGGCGCGATAATTACTTATAAATTTTTTGGAAAAACCAAAAACAACACGCCAAGATTTGCTAGTTTTATGCGGGTGCGCGATGAAATTTGACAATGTTTTGAACATGTTTTTCAACATCATGAATCCGCAAATAATCAACATTTTTTCCAATCAAATATTGCGAAATAATCAGCGTTTTTTCGGCACGATTTAAACCTTCGCCATAATCGGAAAAATCAATCGCTTCCAAAAAACTTTTCTTGGAATGACCAATATAAATCGGCAATCCTAAAGCTCGAAAATTTTCAATATTTTTTAAAATTCGAATCGATTGCAAAGCATCTTTATTAAAACCAATTCCCGGATCAAAAATTAGTTGCGATTTTTTAACATTTTTACTTTCTAAATAAGAAATTTTTTCCCTTCCCCATTTCAGAATTTCGTTAATTAAATTTAAATTGCGGTTAATCACCACATCAGGAATTGCCTCAATTTGCAGGTTATGCATCAAAATTGTTTCGATATTTTTTTCGGCAATAAAATTAACAATTTTTTCATCACATAAACCGCTCACATCGTTAATTACATCAACGCCAATTTCATAAGCTTTTTTGATGGTTTCAAAATGATAGGAATCGATACTTATTTTAATTTTTTTGGCAGATTTTTTTACTTCAGAAATTACGGCGGGAAGAATTTTTTCTAGTCTTTTCCATTCTTCTTCAGCGCCAATTGGCGTGGCTTTTGGCCTTGTAGATTCAGCGCCGATATCAATTCCATCAGCACCTTCGGCGATCATTTTTTTTAAATGATTTAGTGCGTTATCAAGAGAATCAAACTTTCCGCCATCAGAAAATGAATCAGGCGTAACGTTTAAAATTCCGATAATTTTTGGTTTTATATTATGAATTGAGAAAGAGTTGTTCATTTAACTCGCTTTGTAGAATTTTTAATCACAGAACCAAAAACAGCGGTTTGGGGCTGTTTTCTCACCATTTTTTCTCGAATTTTTTACGCAGAATCACCGCTACCAAATTGAATAAAATAAGAATTCCAAGCAACACCAGAATTGCCGCGGCGGTTTTTTCAGCAAAACCCATTTCTGGGCTGTCAGACCATAAATAAATTTGTACTGGAAGAACAGTTGTTGGATCAGTAAAGTTTTTTGGAATATCAGCGATGAAGGCAATCATGCCAATCATCAATAATGGCGCGGTTTCGCCAAGCGCACGAGAAACTGCAAGAATAGTTCCAGTCATAATTCCGGGAACAGAAAGTGGTAATAAATGATGCAAAGTAATCTGCATTTTAGATGCGCCCAGAGCGGCTGCGCCATCACGAATTGAACTTGGAATTGAGCGAATTGTATTTCGAGTTGCGATGATAATTACCGGCAAAACCAACATGAATAAAGTCATTCCACCCGCTAAACTAGAAGAGCGCGGCAGGTTCATGAATTGTAAGTACACTGTCAATCCGAGTAATCCGTAAATGATTGATGGAATTGCGGCTAAATTATTAATACTGATTTCGATAATGTCGGTGGCGCGATTTTTTGGTGCAAATTCTTCCAAATAAAAAGCGCACATTACGCCAATTGGGAAAGCCAGACTTAAGAAAATTGTCATCACTAAAATCGAACCGCTTAAACCAGCGCCAATGCCCGCTATTTCTGGTTCACGAGAATCAGCAAATTCAAAAAATTTCCAATTAAAAACGGTGCGTAATTGGTTTTTATCAGATAATTCTTTGGCCCATAAAAATTGCCTTTCGTTAAGTGATGCAGAATTTTTGTTTTTGAAATACATATCAATTTTTGAAGAAGCGCTGAGCCAAAAAATTGATTTTTTTCCCAGTAAATCAGGATTTTTTTCTAACTCTTTTTTGAGCTCTAAGTTACTGATTTTGCTGATTAATTGATAAAGTGAATTTATTTCTGCAAGTTCCTTAGCATCAGGAAATTCGGCTTTCAAAGCATCTTTAATATGTTGGCGATAATCAATTTTTGTGATGTCATTTTCATTGGTCAAATCAATTTCTAAAGCAACTTCACTGCGTAAAAAAGCGCCCGAACTTTTGTTTAAAATCATGCCAAATAACAGCACTAAAAATGTTAAAGAAAATGCGATTGCAATCATGCCAAACGCCTTGAAGCGGAATTCTTTTCTGTGACGTTTTTTTAAGTTTTTAATTTTGTTATTTTTCATTTTAACCGTATTTTTTCTTATAATTTTTAATCACCACCAGTGCTACGATGTTGAAAATGAAGGTAAAAATAAATAATGTTAAAGCGAGTGCGAAAGCGGCTAGAGTCTTGGGGCTGTTGAATTCTTGATCGCCAACAAGCAAGGTTACAATTTGCGCGGTTGCGGTTGTTACTGAATCAAGCGGGTTAAAAGTTAATTTAGCAACCAAACCCGCCGCCATTACTACGATCATGGTTTCGCCAATTGCGCGCGAAACTGCCAAAATCACCGCGCCTACAATTGATGGCGTTGCAGAAAGCAAAGCAACTTTTTTAATCATTTCTGATTTGGTGCTTCCAAGAGCCAAAGCGCCGTCTTTTAAAGCTTGCGGCACTGCGTTTAAAGCGTCGTCGGTTAAAGATAATACGAAGGGAATAATCATCACGCCCATTACAAAACCAGCAGCAAGAGCGCTTTCTGAAGCGATTTCAATTCCGAAAGAGGCAAAAGCATGTTTAAAAAATGGTGCAACCGTAACTACGGCGAAATAGCCGTAAACAACCGTTGGAACGCCCGCCAAAATTTCTAAAATTGGTTTTAAATAATCGCGGGTTTTAGCTTTGGCATAAAGGCATAAATAAACTGCGCCCATGATTCCAGTTGGAACCGCAACCAACATGGCGATTAAAGTTATGAGCAAAGTTCCAAGAAAAACCGGAACCATGCCAAAAGCGCTGTCGCCAACCGCTTGTTCGGAGGTTATTGCCATTTGGGGGTTCCAAGTGGTTCCAAGCAAAAAATCGAGTGGCTTTACAAATTCAAAAAAACGTAAAGACTCAAATAAAATTGAAGCGGTGATGATGATGGTGATTAAAATTCCGATGCCGGCGGTGATAGAAAGGACAATGGTTCCCGCCTTTTCAATATGTTTTTTGGAATTAAAGTTTTTCTTATAGAAAATTTTAATCAGGAAAAAATTAACCGCTAAAAGTGTGGCGACTAAACAATATTTTGCAAAGATGGAAAAAGAGGTGAAAGTTATTGTGGCTGTAAAGATTATCGACCACAGCAAAAAGCAATAAACATAATGAATAGGCAGCGAAGTGAAGCGCAGTTTTTTATCGCTTTGAATTTGTAAATTCAGGCGTAAATTTCTGATATTGCGGTTCAATGTTATGGCTAAAGTTAAAGCCAAAATTAGGGAGAAAATCAGGAAGTTCATAAATATGCTTGGAAGTGAGATTTTTCAGCATTTTGCAAATTGAGATTTTTAAATCAACTTATGAGAAAAATAAGAATTTTTATTGAAGAAAAAAACCTAAATGAAGGTTTGGAAATTAAAATTTCCGGTAATGATTTTGAATATTTAACCAAAGTAATGCGCCAAAAAATTGGTGATGCAGTTTTTGTGTTTAATGGCGCAGATGGTGAGTTTGCAGCTAATATTTCAACAATCGAGAAGAAATTTATTACTCTTAAAATTGTTAAAAAAATTGCCGATTTAAGGAAAGCACCAAACATAACTTTGGCTTTTGCTTTGGTAAAAAATGTCAGAATAGATTTTATTGGTGAAAAGGCCACAGAGCTTGGAGTTTCAAGCTTTCAACCTCTTATTACAAAACGAACAATCGTAGATAAAATTAATTACGATCGTTTCAAATTAAACATAAAAGAAGCTTGCGAACAATGCGAAAGAAATGATTTGGCGCAAGTTTTTGAAGTGAAAAAACTGGAAAAGTTTTTAAGTGAAAAAGAAGTGGAAAATAAAATATTTATTCTCTGCGATGAATCGGGACAAGGTTCAAAAGCAAGCGAGCTTTTGCCTAAAATCAATAATCAAAATAAAGAAATCGTAATTTTAATTGGGCCAGAAGGCGGCTTTGCGCCGGAAGAATTTGAAAAAATGCGCTCGTTAAAAAATCTTTATTCTTTGAGTTTGGGCCCGCGTATTTTGCGCGCTGATACCGCGGTTATTTCTGCTTTAACTTTGGTTCAGGAATTTTTGGGTGATTTCAATTTTAAATCAAAATTTTAGATGAAAAAATTTTTCTTATTTTTTGTAGCGGCATTGTTTTTTTCTTTGTCAGCTTTGGCGCGCGAAGAATTAATCATTAAAACTTTTGATGAAAATTCTTTCGATCTGCGAGAAAAAATTGGCAAAGTTGTGATTGTAAATATCTGGGCGGCTTGGTGTTTGGATTGTCGTAAAGAAATTCTAGTTTTAGATGAACTTTATCAAGAATATAAAGATCAAGGTCTTGAAATTATTGGTGTTAGCATTGATAAAAAAAGAGATCGAAAAAAAGCGCTCGCGGTTTCCAAAGCGGTTAAATATCCAAATGGAATGTTTGCGGAAGCCTCAAAAATCAGTTTGGAAGAACCAAACGCGATTCCATTAAATTACATTTTTGACAAAAGTGGTAATTTGGTTGCAACTTTGAATGGTGATGGCGGTGAACTAACAAAACAGGATTTTGAAAAGGTGATAAAAAAATTACTTAAAAAAGAATAAAATTCGAGATCACGCTTGTTAAGTTTAGTAATTTCCGCAACTAAAATAAAGCCGCCCCGCTTCTGTTTGTATTATTTTGCTAAAAATGAATTAATAAAAACTCAGTTTATTAATTATAAAAAACTTGTCATGAAATATTCTTGCGTTGAGTCTCATAAAAACTTTTTAAAGCAGGTTAGCGATGAGACCTTGCTCTACAAAGTTATATCGTTTGAAAATTTTGTTAAAATGCTTGATGGGAATTATTTGCACTTCAATAAAGTCGATAATTACGCGGACGATAATGATTCTGCTCAACCGGAGCAGGAAAGGTTGATTAATCAACAAAGTTATTTTGAAAAAGATCCAAATTTCACTTTAAGAAATTATTACGAAGAATGCAGAAAAAGAAGTTATGCCTGTTGTTTCTCACTCGATGTTCCCAATTCTGGTCATTGAAAAGAGTATGGAGGCAAAGAGCCAGAAAAAGCCGTTTGCTTGGTTATGAATTTTGGTAAGTTAAAATCACTTTTGAATGAAACGTTTATAAATTTTGGCTTAGTAACAAATAGCGGCATTATTTTACCTAATCACGCCCTTGGAGCCGACAAAATCTTCCAGATTTTTCATCTAAATTATGGAATGGTTAACTATGGCGATTTTACCAACGATATTATTTTCCTTGGTGTTAAGACGAAGAACCCGATCGAATATGTGTATTTCAAAGACAATAAATATAAAAAAGAGAATGAGTTAAGAGTTTCTTTGTCTGCCATTGGAATAGGGAGAATAAAGCTTTCAGATGGTCAATTATTTGATTTTCCAAAATCAATTTCGTTTAAATTTAATCTTAATCAGGCACTTAGTCGCGGCGCCATATCACATATTGAAATAGCTGATAAAGCTTTTTTGCCAGAACTTGCTGCAAAAATGAATGGCGCAAAATTAATCTTTAATAATTAGAAAATTTTTTTGCGAAAAAGATACAAAATCTCCGAATCTCCGCTTTGCGTTAAACCTAATTTTGATCAGCGTTGTCAGGTTTTTACACAACATCATTGACAGAAAGATTCTCCCAATTTCTCCATTTTTCAATAATTCATCCACACCTTCACGCAACAAAAGGTTGGCAAATCATATCTCTTCACTAGCTAGTGATTTTCAGTTTTATTTTGGATGAATTTATTTTCGGTACGCTTCGAGCTAGAATTGTCGAGGTTGGGAAGATGGGTTCGTAATAAAGTTCGCAAAAATCATCAAATTGTCTGAAGTCTTGCAGATCTGAGGCTTGCGGGATTGGCGGAAGGAGAGAGATTCGAACTCTCGTATGGTGTTACCCATAACACGCTTTCCAAGCGTGCGCCTTAAGCCACTCGGCCATCCTTCCGTGTTAAAAACTAAACAACTCCAAGGTCGTTATTAAACAACCCCGAGGTCATTACTAAAAACCCGAAGTCGCCCTGATCTTGTCGAAGGGTGATTCAAGCCCAAATGTTAAATCACCCTTCGACAAGCTCAGGGTGACTTCAGAAAATTTCAGGTGACTTCAGAAAATTTCAGGTGACTTCGGAAAATTTGTTTAAGAACGGGTTTTAAGAATTTTTATTTTTTGTCCTTATTCAATTTGGTGCTGATTAACCATTGTTGTAAGATTGACAATGTGTTGCTCCAAGTCCAGTAAATCAATAAACCTGCTGGAAATGCAGCTAAAACAAAAGTTAAAACATAAGGCATAAACTTCAAAACTTTTGTTTGAGTTGGGTCAGAACTTGCGGGACTTAGTTTTTGTTGAACAATCATAGTAATGCCCATCAAGATTGGCCAAAGACCGATCGTGAAAGAAGCGCTGGTGGCAAATGGTAACAAACCAAAAAGGTTAAAAATTGAAGTTGGATCTGGCGCGGATAAATCGTGAATCCAGCCATAGAATGGCGCTTGGCGCATGTCCAAAGTTACATAAAGCACTTTGTAAAGTGAAAAGAAAATTGGGATTTGAATCAAGATTGGCAAACAGCCAGAAGCCGGATTAACTTTTTCTCTTTTGTAAAGTTCCATAGTTTCGCGATTCATCGCCATGCGATCATCTTTGAAGCGGGTGCGAATGGCTTCAATTTTTGGCTGTAATTTTTTGATTTTGCCAATTGCTAAGTAAGATTTATTCGCCATTGGAAACAATGCCAGCTTCACTAAAACCGTCATTGCTAAAATTGCTAAACCAAAATTTCCTAAAATTTCCGACAAGAAAGAAATGATGAAAAAGAACGGTTTGGTTAAGAAATAAAACCAGCCGAAATCTACGGCGCGATCAAAAAGTTTGGCATCATATTCTTTAGCATATTGATCTAGAAGCTTAACTTTCTTGGCTCCGGCGAAAAGATGATGATCAAATTTTAAAGTTTCGCCAGCCGGAACTTTAAATTCTTGGCCGACAAATTCGGAATTATAAAAATTATTTTGGTTGGTTAATTCGTGATTAAAGCTGGCTCTGTATTTCAAGCTTTTATCAGGCAAAATTGAACTTAACCAATATTTATCAGTAATTCCCAGCCAGCCGCCTTTTTCGGAAGTAAATTCCTGACGCTTTTCTTCGACAATATCTTTGTAAGAAGATTCGTGAAGAACATCAGAAAACACGCCAATTGGGCCTTCATGAAGGATATAAACTGGTTTTTGGGCATTATTTAAAACACGATTAATGCGACCATAAGAAGCGATGGAAATTTCAAAACCAGAATTATTTTTTACCGATTGTGAAACGCCAAACATGAAATTTTTATCCAAAGTAATATGAATTAAAAACTCGATGTTATTTTTATTTTTCCACGAAAGCGTAACTGGATTTTGCGGCGTTAATTTTTTGTTGTCGCTTTTCCAAATTGTTGTTGGTTGAGGAAGTTCCAAGCCGCTTTCTGAGCTAATCCAGCCGAAATCAGCGAAATATCTTTCGCGACTTTCTGCGGGCGCTAAAAGTGTAACTTCTTCTTTTTTATCAATTGCTGTAAAATATTTTGCCAAAGTTAAATCATCAAAACGCGCACCTTTTAATGAAATTGAGCCGTGTAAATTTTCACTTTCAATATCAACTCTACTTTCAGTGCTTTGGGCTAAAATTTCGTCGCGGTTTTTTAAGGTAACAGCGGCTTCAGCTGGTTTTGTTGTTGAAATTGCGGATGCAATTGAGCCTTTATTTTCAATAGTTTTAACCGTTTCAACTTGCGGTTTTTGTTCAGCGAGAATTTTTCTTTGTAATTCTTGCTTTTCCATTTTTGGCTTTTCGTAAAACCAAGTCCAACTCAATAAAATCATGGCAGAAAGAACGGTGGCAAGAAGGATATTTTTATTATTTTGCATTGATTAGTTTGTGAAAAAATTACTTTGTAAATCGCGGTGAAAATCAACAACCCAAGCGGAATTATTTCCGGCTTTGTAAGTTTTGATTTTAGCGGTTTTTTTGTGAATAAGGATGACGTTTCCATTCAAGGGATAAGGGGTTTTTGAGGCTTCGCTGGTGTCTTCTTCTAAGAGGCAGAAATCTGATTTTTCTAGCCCAAATTCTTTTAATTCTTTTTCAAAATCCTGAAGTTCATTTTCATCAATAATTCTTAATTTTTTGACTTCGCCATCAATTGCCCAAGCGGGGTGAATGCCTTTTTCTTCCAGATCGTGAATCAGTTCGCGAATGAGAACTTTATTACTTTCTTTCATTCCCTCCTCCGTTCGCTTGAGGATTTCTTCGTTACGCATAGATGTTTTCCCAGAGATTTTGATTAAGAATAATTAATTGATCTTGATTTTTTTGAGCAATTTCTATGAGTTCAGGACCGCTGGCTTCGTAGACCGAAGCCGTATCAACGATTGCTAAATAATCCTTAAGATTATCGAGGCCTCTTTGGAATCTTCTCTCAATTACGAGAGGTTCAATATTATGGCCGCCTTTGCTGACTCTATTTTGCACCCTGATTTTTGCAAGTTCTGGACTTTGTAATTTTAAAAAAATTAAATTTATGCGATAACCAGCCGCTTGTGACCGGCGAATTAAGTTCAAATAAGTGCGCGCCGATAAAGTAGTTTCGAAGGCAAAGCCGCGAGCTTCATTTAAAAGAAATTCCATTCTTTTTAACATCAATCGACCCGCTTCTACAGCCGATTCTTTTGGGTTTTCAGGAGAAAGATTTTTGGCGATTTCATCAGCATTTACAAACTCGTTACTTTTCAGGAAATCGGGCAAAAGCGTGATTCTTGCGCATGAACTTTTACCCGCTCCGTTTGGTCCGGCAATAATGTGAATTTGTTTATTTTCTGACATTTTTCGTCACTTTTTGTGGAAGCAGGCATTCTTTAAAAGCTTCTTCAATATGAGAAATTGCTTTGATTTTGATTTTATCCAAAACTTCTTTTGGCATATCTTCTAAATCTTTTTCATTAGCTTTTGGAATCAGCACAGTTTTGATTCCGCCGCGCAAGGCTGCTAAAAGTTTTTCTTTTAAACCACCTATTTCTAAAACTTTTCCGCTTAAAGTAATTTCACCCGTCATGGCAATATCTTTTCTGATTGGTCGATCAGATAAAACTGAAACTAAAGCCACGCATAAAGCCACGCCGGCTGAAGGCCCGTCTTTTGGGGTCGCGCCTTCAGGAACATGAATGTGAAAATCATATTTATTGAATTTCTTGGCATCAATTTTCAAACTTTTAGCAATTGAGCGCGCGTGACTTAAAGCGGCGTGTGCTGATTCTTTCATCACGTCGCCAAGTTGTCCCGTAGTTTGGATTTTGCCGCTTCCTTCAAATTTTAATGCTTCAATATCAAGCAAATCTCCGCCATATTCTGTGTAAGCCAAACCAGTTGCGACCCCAATCAAATCATGGTCTTTGGCAATTCCGTAATGACGTTTTGGAATGCCGGCATATTTGGAAAGATTTTTTTCACTAATATGCAGCGATTTGGTTTTTTTCATGATGATTTCTTTCACCGCTTTGCGCGCTAAATTTGAAATTTCGCGATTTAAATTTCGAACTCCCGCTTCAAAAGTGTAATTGCGAATCAAGGTTAAAATTGATTCATCGCTTAAGGTAAATTCAGATTTTGAAAGACCATTTTCTGCGCGCTGTTTGGCAATTAAATGTTCTTTGGCGATATGAAGTTTTTCACTTTCTGTATAACCAGAAAGTTTGATAATTTCCATACGATCACGAAGTGGCACTGGAATAGTGTTTAAGCTATTTGCAGTGGCAACGAACATTACTTTAGAAAGGTCGTAATCAACTTCTAAATAGTGATCAGAAAAGGCTGAATTTTGTTCGGGATCTAAAACTTCTAAAAGCGCTGAAGACGGATCACCGCGAAAGTCATGCGACATTTTGTCAATTTCATCGAGCAACATTAAAGGATTAACGGTTTGAGCCTTCTTCATTGATTGAATAATGCGTCCCGGCATTGAGCCGATGTAAGTTCTGCGATGTCCACGAATTTCAGATTCATCGCGCACGCCACCTAAAGAAACTTTAACATATTTACGTCCCAAAGCTTCGGCGATTGATTTTGCCAGTGAAGTTTTTCCAACTCCGGGCGCGCCAACTAAACATAAAATTGGGCCGCGGGATTCTTTGGTTTTCATTTGTACGGCGATGAATTCGAGAATGCGTTCTTTAATTTTTTCTAAACCGTAATGATGTAAATCGAGAATTTTTTTAGCTTTGTCTAAATTGGTTCCAGACTTTGATTTAGCGGTCCAAGGCAAAGTACAAATCCAGTCTAAATAGTTACGCACGACGCCCGATTCTGAAGAATATGGATTCATTTTTTCTAACTTGGCTAATTCCGCATCGCATTTTTTCTTCACTTCTAAAGGCAATTTCAGTTTCACCAGTTTTTCTTTTATTTCTTTGGTTTCATTTTCTTCTTCCTGACCCAACTCTTTTTTGATATTTTTGAGCTGTTCATTTAAATAAACTTCTTTCTGACTTTTGGCGAATTTTTCTTGCACTGATTTATTGATCCGCGCTTCTGCTTGACCGATTTCGATCTCGCCTTTCAACATTTCCAAAGCTTTAAAAAGCTTTTTGCTTAAATCATTTTCTTCGAGAATTTCCTGTTTGTTTTTAATGGAATTGCCGATGTAAGTGGCGATTAAATAAGCAATTTCGTGAGGTGATTTTACTTTAGTCAGCGAATTTAAAACTTCCGGCGTGATGCGTTTATTGTGTTCACTATATTTGGTGAAGCTTTCAATACAGGCTTTGATTAGGCCTAAAAGTTCTTTATTGTCGGTAGCAAATTTGGGATCGATTAAAAGTTCTGCTTCGCAAGTGAAAAATTTTTCAGCGTGAATAATTTTTTTTAATTGAGCGCGCGCGATGCCTTGAAGAATAACTTTTAATGTGCCGTCAGGAGTTCTGATTGATTCAACAACATTGCATAAAGTGCCAATTGAGTGAATATTTTTTTGGTCAAATTCATCAAGGTCGGGATTGTTTTGAGTCACTGCAAAAATTGGAACTCCCAAGCGGTGAGATTCTTCCACCGAATTTAAAGATTTTTCCCGACCAACTAAAATTGTGGTAATCATTTGCGGAAAAATCACAATATCACGCAAAGGCAAAGCATGAAAAACTTGCGGTTGAATTTGTTGTTTGGTCATGGTTGAAATGAATCTGAATTAAAGAGTCTGCTGCGTAAATCAAACTTTTCGTCGAACTTTTCGCAATTCTGATTTTTTTGAAACGCACGTAAATCTAGGTACGCTTACCTTTCAAAAAAATCAGAATCACAAAAATTTCTTAGAAAATTTTGATTTACACAACAGACTCTCGGAAGAGGCGATAATCTACAAAAATCTAGTAATCAATTTCCAAAATACAATGGCAATAGCTTTAGTTTTTACAATAATCATCGGCATTTGCGCTAGTATGTTTTTTTATTTTCTGGCTAAGTTTAAAAGTCAGGCGGAAAGAGCGCAAAATGAAGTTGATTTTTTGCGTGGGGAAAAAGAAAAATCGGAAGAAAAAACTAATTTTTTACAGCAAAAAAATGTTCATTTAGAAACCCAAAATCAATTGCTAAAATCAGAGCAAGAGCAAATTGAAAGACAAAGAGAAGAATGGAATAAAGATAAGGAAACCATTCTTTTGCAATTGTCAGAAAATCTGATTAAAAAAAATAATGAGCAGCAAAATCAAATTAGTGTAAATCAGCAGGAAAATATTAAAAAAATCACCGAAACGCTGTTTAAAAATTTTGAAAATGTGACGGCAAAAGTTGTTTCTTTGGGCGATGATGTCAAAAAATCTGCTGATATAATTAATTTAACCAAACAGGCTTTGCTAAGTCCCGGAGCGGCGGGAAGAACAGCGGAAATTACGCTGGAAAATATTTTAAAAAGTTCTGGTTTAAAAGAAAAAGCTGATTTCAATTCTTATGGCGATTATATTTTACAGTCGCATTTTTCAGGTGTGAATAATGAGTCAGAGCAAGAATCGAAAAGGCCAGATGCGATTTTGTTTTTTCCGGGAGATCAAATCGCAATTATTGATAGTAAATCTTCACCGCATTTTTATGACCTCGAAGTTGCACGCCAAAGCGGTGATTTTGAGCAAGAAAAAATTATTTTAGCCAAGATTAAAGATGCTTTTCGCAAGCATTTGGAAAGCTTGAAAAAGAAGGATTATTCGAAGTTTTTATTTGAAGAATTAAGAAGCAAAAATGCGTCGGATTATAAAATTTTAGTCGTGATGTTTTTGCAGACGGAAAAGATGCTTGATATCGTTAGAAGCCTTGATTCTGATTTTGAACAAAGAGCGCTAGAAGGCGGAGTAATATTGGCTTCGCCAATTGGAATGATTAACTTTTTATCGCAAGCTCGAATTGTGATTGATCGAATTAAGCAGGAAAAAAATATCGAAGATTTAAAGATTGAAGTGCGTCGTTTGTTGGATAATGTGACGATGATTTTTAGAGATTCGAGAGAGCTTGGAAAGTCGCTAAATAAAGCGCTTGGATTGCATAGTAAAATGGTAAAAGGATTGAATCGCGGAGTTTATTCAGCGATGAAAAATATTGCGGAATTAGGAATTGAAGGGAAAAAATCTGGGGAAGTGAAATTGCTGGAAGAATATGATGTGAATGATGATGAGGAGAATTAAAGCGATTCGACCCGATGTAGATCCTGAAACAAGTTCAGGATGACGAGTTTTTATTAAGATCGTTTTTCTCGCAACGGAGTTTTTATTAAGATCGTTTTTCTCACAACGGAGTTTTGATTGAACTCGTTTTTCACACTCGTCATCCTGAACTTGTTTCAGGATCTAGCGTAAGTTTGCGAATCGCAGATTTAGTTAAGTTTTAAGTCCGAATTTTTATGCAAATCCACATTTAAAACTAATCCGAATCCAATCATCATTGACGCCATAATTGTGCCGCCATAAGAAACGAAAGGCAGTGGCGCCCCTACAACTGGAATCAATCCCATTCCCATTCCCATATTTATAAACATGTGAATGAAAAAAATATTAATCACGCCCATCACCAATAATCTGCCATATTGATGTTTGGTTTTCATGGCAATTGAAATGCCGATTCCAATGATTGCGCAATAAACCGCAATCGTGAAAAAACTGCCTAAAAATCCCAACTCTTCCGATAACATTGTGAAAATAAAGTCAGTTTGTTTTTCCGGTAAGAAATTTAATTGTCCTTGTGTTCCATTCAAATAACCCTTGCCAAATAAGCCTCCAGAGCCAATCGCGATTTTGGATTGAATGATGTTATATCCACTTCCCAGTGGATCATTATTTGGATTTAAGAAAGTTAAAACACGCTGTTTTTGATAATCATAAAGCAAAAAATGCCAAGCGAAGGGAACGGCGGCAACGCCTGCGGCTCCTACAGAAATGAATTTCCAGGTTTTAACGCCGGCGAGAAATAAAATTGAAACACCAACCATGATTAAAATCGTCGCGGTTCCGAGATCGGGTTGGTAAAAAATGAAAAAGGCGGGCACCGCAATCATTGCAAGTGGCGCGATAATAAATTTTATGCGGCCGATTTCTTCAGCTTCAATGCTATAAAAATAACGCGCTAAAGCGAATACGGTGCAAACTTTCATAATTTCCGAAGGCTGAATAGTCAGCGATCCAACTCTGAACCACCTTGTTGCGCCCATCGCATTGTGACCCATTATATCAACAATAATTACTAGAGTTAAAGCGATGGCATAAAAAACATAAGAGGCGCGAAACCAGATTTTTATATCGGTAACTGCGATGAAAATCATCAATGGAAAAAATACGCAAAAGAAGCCAAGTTGCCTTATTAGCCAAGGCTTGAAGCTGCCGCCACCTGCGGAATAAAGCATTAAAAAACCAACAAAGGCCAGTATAATAATTAGCGAAATTAACAGCCAATTTAGCTGTTCCAATTTTTGCGATAGAGGAATTTTTTCGCGTTCGATGAAAGGCATTTCTTTAAGAGAATTTTTTACTTTCTTAGACAAGAAAAAATAAAGAAGGGGCGGCGAATTAAGACGGCTTGAATTATTAATCAAGCTTCTTTACCTTCGGCCTGAAATTTTTTTACTAAAATTATAAACTTAGTTTCCAGCCTTTAATTTCAAGCATGTCAGACCAAGATAAAAAAACTAAATTAAAGATAAAAAGTTGGTATTCAAACCGCTACCAGATTGTCGTGGTTCAGCGTAATATACTTTTGCTTTTTACTTTAATTTCAATGTTCTCAGTTGCGGTGGCGGTGATATTTGTAAAAAATATCATGTCTTCAAAGTCGCTTGAGCCTTATGTTATCGAGGTTGAGCAGAAGAGTGGAATTGCCACAATTGTTAATCAAATGACGGCGCAAAATTTCACTGGCGACCAGATGATCCGCCAATATTTTATTAATGAATTTATTCATGCTGCTAGCGCCTATGATCCGAAAACTTATAAAATGGATGTTGATAAAGTGAGATTATTGTCGGTTCCAGCTGTTTATGCTGATTTTAGAAATCGTATCAATGCCAGAGAATTAGGGACTGAATCCAAAATTGAAGTTCGCGTTAAATCAATTCAATTCACTGATAACAACACCGCTCAAATTCGTACCGTAAGACAAATAAGTCTTGCGGGAGTAAATTCGGAAGATGTGAATGAAGTGATAACAATGAATTTTAGTTTTTTCCCTAACATGACATTGAATTTGGAAGAAAGATTGATCAACCCGCTGGGCTTCCAAGTGACTAGATACGCAATTGCAAAAGAAGTATTTAATTATTAAAAAAGAGAAGAAGTAAATGAAACCAAATGAAATCTTGAAAATTAGATCATGCTTTCGAATTGGTTTCTTTGCATGCATCTTTTTCGCTGTTTCTTTTGCGTCTTTTGCTCAAACTCCAATTACTACAGATTCGCGTATTCGTACTTTGGTTTATAATCCAAACGAAGTTTATGAGTTAAAATTTTATTATAATTATCAGTCATTTATTGAGTTTGCCGAAGATGAAGAAATAGAAATGATTTCAATTGGAGAAGCTTTTGCTTGGCGTTTAACTCCAGCCGGAAAAAGATTATTCGTTCGCCCGCTTGAAATTGCAGCTCATACCAACATGACAATCATAACTAATAAACGTACTTACCATTTTGATATTAGGTCCGATGAATTTAATGGTAAGGCTGATGAAGATTTAGTTTACACTGTGAGATTTTTCTATCCTCAAGTTGGGCAAACTTTGCCAATTCCGCCGCAATTAGTGGTTCCAAATTTGGCAATGAAAGCTCCGCAAATTCCTCAACAGCCGGTTATGCCAAAAGGAGGAATGGTTAAAACCCCAATTCCTGGAGCCAATGTTACAGAGCCAATTCCGGGAATTATTCAGCGTAATCCAGAAAATAATGAATTAAATTTTGATTATAGTGTTGCGGGTAAATCTGACAATATCGTGCCTCTCAAAGTTTACGATAATGGTTCTGAAACCTACTTCCAATTTGCTAATGATAATCTGGTAATCCCATCAATTAACATGGTTGATGTGAATGGAGGAGAACAACCTGTAACTTATACAATTCGCGATAATTATGTTGTAATTCCTGCTATCAATCGCCAATTCACTTTGCGTTTGGCTGATAGTTTGCTTTGTATTTACAACAATAAATTGCTGACGATTCGCAGATAGACACTGTTAGCTAATTATTTCTGACCCATATTTCGTCCTATTTTTGCTTATTTTTTGACAAAATTCTTCAAAATATATCCAGATATTTTTCAGAATTTTGTCAAAAAAGCGCTAAAAATATGCCAAAATCTGTGCCAGAAATAATT
>Ga0114967_10000082_pt1 | contig 73573 bp, 51 predicted proteins | sample M_130628_MF_Meta_FD_92639 | JGI IMG/M metagenome (GOLD analysis project Ga0114967, IMG submission 92639) | Freshwater microbial communities from Lake Montjoie, Canada to study carbon cycling - M_130628_MF_MetaG | ecosystem: Environmental > Aquatic > Freshwater > Lake | place: Lake Montjoie... | reverse complement strand
CTCCTACTCTTCCACCGCCTCCCCCTCGCCCACCTCGCCCTCCACCTCCCCCTCCGCCTCCTCCTCCTCCCCCACCACCTCCGCCACCACCTCCCCCACCTCCCCCACCTCCACCACCTCCCCCTCAAATACAAGGATCCTGTACTGACCCTTTTGCAAATCCAACAGATGGACCTGGATATGTCTATAGAGGGTGTTGGAAAGATGATAATAGAACAATTCCAAATCACTTAGGTCATACTCCATCTAATGATGAATGTTGGGCAAGAGCCACTGCTAAAGGGTTTACTGTAATGGGACGACAAAATGGTTCTGAATGTTGGGGTAGCAATAATGAAGACTGGAAAAGAGTTGGTCGTGTTGAATGTTGTCCAGCAAATGGAGGAGAATGGCTAAATCAGGTATATACTGCTAAATAAATTTACTTATTTTTTATAAAATGAAATGTCTCAATTTCATTTTCACCCAAATACATACATTTGGATTTTAATTCACTCTCCATATGATTTATTACATAGGATAATGTGTTAATTGTTTTTAAAATTTCCTTATTATGAGAAACTAATTTAATTTCTCCATACTTTTGTTCTATATAATCAATCAAAATTCTCAAATCAGCAGAAACCATACCGTGAACATAATGGTCTTGATAACATAAGTTTTTTGATTTATTGTAATTATAATTACAAGCATCCTTAAAGTTACAAAATTTATAAGAACATCTTGATATATTATCATCAATATAAATTTTCTTTTCAATATTAATTTCAACTTGACCCAATCTAATTCTTAAAATTTCACTTAGTTGAAGTAGTAGCTTTAAAGAATTAGTGAAAAAGTCATAATTTAATTGATTATTTTCCAATGAATACTTTGTTAGTAATTTGATTACTTCCAATTCCTTTTGAAGTATCTTTAAACTATTCAAATTATTAAACTTATTAATTTCTTCACTATCATTACACAACAATTCTATTTCCTTTAGCTTTTCCACATATTCATTCTCTTTTTGAGTAATTTTAATTTGCACTAAACTTTGTTCATTTTGAAATTTTAAAATGTTAGTTAATTTGTTAAATTCATCGTTACCGATGAACATAATAGAATTAGGATTGTAGAATGTATTAAACCAATCAGTCATTTATGATAATAGAATTTTGTTCTTTAAATTAATTTATTATAAACATAAATTCTAAAGTAATATAAATGAAGAAAGAGGATTTGAAAGAATTAAATGAACTATTAAAACATAGGGACCCCAAAGAAGAAGCTTATGAAAAAGTTCCAGCTTGGAAGGAACAATATTATTATGAATTAATGGATTACAGTCATGTTCATACTCTAGATGAATTTAAAAGTATTCCTAGAGGAAGAATAATAAAAGTAATAAATATACAAGATGAAAAACTTAAAGCAGGTGGACTTGTTATTGATATTAAACAAAATAAAAAAAAACAATGGTATGCTTTGGTAGGAATTCCATGTAGAAATTACATATGGAAAATATACTTTCATCAAAATTATGTATTTTTGAAGGCTAATTTAAAAAATGAAAGTTCTGAAGCATTTAAAGATTCTATTAGTAAATTTGTAACTCAAGAAGAAAAAGAAAAATATACTGAAAAGAATTATGCAGTAGAAAATTTGTATTTTAAATATGTTTTAAACAAAAAATAAAATGTATATAATAGTAATGGACTTGATTAATAAAACAAAAAGATTATCTAAAGATTCTGGATATGTTAGACCTAAAAAAACAATGCAAGATACAATGTCAAATGATGATATTAAAGATAAATTAAAAGATTATAAAAAAGTTACAGACATTCGTAAGGTAGTCATTGGGACTCATATTAGATATTTTACTAAAGATAAAGTAACTAAAAAACCAGCCTTTCGCTTGGGTGGATTTTTAACTAAATTTGGTGATGAGTATAAGTATGTAGTTTTAAGCAATGGGACACTTTCTTGGTCAGTTCAAAATAATGAAGATACTCAATTTTGGTCAAAAATGAACAGTAAAGAAATAGTAACCAATTTGGAAACAGAAATTGAAGAAAAAACTGATGAAAAGGTTAAGAAATTAAAAGACAAAAATGAATACATGATTAAAATGTTAGAAGAACAACAAAAAGAAAATGCAAAATTATTAAAAAAGTTAAAGGAAATTGAGGCTGTGACTAAAAAACCTTCTAAAAAAGAATGAGTTTTAGAAAAAATTATAAAAATATTTTTTTATTTTTAATTATTTAAAAATAAAAAACTTGGATAAGTGTATATAATGGGTAAAGAAAATACCAGAACTCTTAAAAATGCCAGCTACAAAAAACCTTCTAAGAAAAAATCTAGAAAAAACAGTTTATCTGATACTGAAAAAGAAATGAGAAATATCTTGGACTCTGCTTCCGAAGACACCATGCCAGGTGTAAGAAACTTCTTAGGTGGTAACAATATGCAAAACCAAATGCCTATGAATCCTCAAATGCCAATGCCTGGAATGCCTGGAATGCCTATGAATCCTATGAATCCCATGATGCCTATGCCTGGAATGCCTATGGGTTCTGGAATGCCTATGGGGTCTGGAATGCCTATGGGTTCAGAAATGCCTATGATGCCTCCAATGCAAGGTATGGGTAACCAAATGCAAATGTTTTCCCCTGCTAACTATGACCCTATCATGTTACAAAGCATTGCACCTTTACAAACTCGTCAAGCCATTGCTCCTCCTAGTGGTTTAATGGACCCTACTTCTTTTGCACACAGTATTGCATCTTATTCCCGTCAACCAGGTAGTATGATAGGAGGAGGAGGAGAAATGCCTTATGATATGGATTCATTACCTGGATATGGTATCCCCCCTGGAAACTTATTCAGAATTGTATAAAATAATTTATCTTTCGTTTGGTGGAATATAATCCAAGTCTAATTCTTTAAAAAAGTCTTCTTCACTTTTAATTTTTAGTTTGGTTCCATCCGTTTTAAATAATCCGTACTCGGATAATTTAAGTCCTTTACTTTTCGCAATATTTCTCATCTTTTTATTTAAATCAGCACTACCGGTAAAATATAATAAAGCACTATAGTAAGAATCATAGGCGACGTATCGAATATCAATTCTTCTAACATGATTGTCTTTATATTTTGCAAAACCCATATATTTTGTTTCAAAATTCTTATCAGTAATATCGTCGATTAAAAGAGGTTTGTCGTCATTGGTTTTAATATTTTCTTTTAATTTATTAACAAATAGTTCTAAACTAGTCGAATCTTTATTTTTCTCAAAAGTTCCTACTTTCGAAATTAATACATCAATATCTCCAGAAGTAGTTTTTTCACGACGATAAGAACCACAGACTTCAAAAATATATTTATTATCTTCAGTTAACTTGTTCTCTTTATTAACAGTATTAATAACTTTTGTTAATATCTTATACACTTTATCAATCTCTTTCCTTGGAATATTTGTTTTGTATTTACCATAATACTTTAACCCTAATTCAATCTTCTCGTTAATTTCAATTTCTCCTTTTTTAATCTTTTGTTTTAACATTTTAACTGTTTTAATTCCTTGATTATAGAATTCTAATGCTTTAACTCTACCTACACCAACAATTTCTTCTAATTCATTAATACTTTTCTCCTTATCTCCATTGGTATCTGTAAAAGATTCTAATTCAGCTAATTTTCCATTTTCTAATATTTCTTTAACCCTTTGAATTGTTCCAGCTCCAATACCGTCTAGTTCTTTCAATTCTTGATAATTTTTAAGAGTAATCTTTTCAGGATATTTAGAAAGAATAGAAACAACATTTCTAAGTTGCCTAATTCTAAAGGTATTAGCAGTTAAATTCTTAACATCTTCAGACTTTTTCATCTTGTCCAATTCGTTTTTGTAAAAAGCTATTAATTTCTCGAACTCTGAAATTATTTGACTATTTATCATTATTATAATATATAATTTTTTATATTATAATAATTTCATTTTTTCTCACTTAATACAATGGATGTTTACTTAATATTAGCATTTATAATTTCTTATTTATTTTTGGCTATTTATTTGAATACTGATTATATTTACTTGCATGCGTCTATTTTAGCTTTAATCTTGTATTTTTTTCAAAAATCAATTCCCTTATGTGGGTTAATGGTAGTGATTCTTGTATGTTATGTAATAAAAGAACGGAGTATGCTTAATTAGACTACGATGTTTTTCACTGGCTTTTGATTCGGTTTCTCATCTTCTGAATCATTCGGTAAATCATCATCTTCTGAATCACTACTTTCAACATCAATCTCAATATTCTTATGAGGTAGTATAGTTCCGGGTAAGATTGTCCCTATTGCTTCTTTATTATTATAAAGAATCAATTTGATTTCTTCTTTTTTCAAACCTTTCAAACAATCTTCTTCGTCGTTCATTCTTTCAATAAACATTTTAATCTTTTCAGCTCTACTAGGTTCCAACTTTTCCTCAAACTCTTCATAAAACTTTTCAATATCATACATACGAGAATCTAGTAAATCGTTTAATAGTTCATTTTTGTTGACAGCAATAAAGTTATTTTGTTTTTCGTCATACATATAGCCGATGGTATTTTGAAGATTAGTAATATAAACATTCATACAGCTTTTATATTTTCCGGAAGTGTGTGCTAATTCTACAATGTCATTAATACTCATTGCTTGACGATTTAAGATACCTAGTTTTTCTTGTTTAGTAAATAGTTCGCTGAGATTTTCTTTACCTAATTGATAAATGGTGATGTTGTTAATGGTTCCTTGATTATTTAATTGATTGTTGATTTTTTGGAGAGTTTTAGGGTGAATCTTTAGGGATTTTTGGAGGAGGTCTTTCATTTTTTCCATTTCTTTTTTATATTCGGTCATTTCTTCTTTCATTTTTAAAATTTCTATATTTTCTTTAGTATCATTTTCTCCCTTGCATCTTTTCTTATTAATATGCCTGCTTAATGAATCTAATCGTGTGAAAGTAATATTACAGTTAGTGCATTTGATATTTTTATCTGGTGGTTTTGGCGGGTTGTTGGTGGAAGGTAGAGCGGGTTTGGCGGGTGATTGGTGGATATGATATTTCTTGATGTGATTACTTCTAGAAGATTGTGACGAATATTCTTTATTACAATGCGGACAGATTACGGTCATTAGTACAGTTCACTTATATAACTATATATAGAAATTTTATTCTTATATATTTTTTTATAATATTGAGTTCACTTTTAAGTGAGTTAACTTTCACTTTCTACAGAGAGAGAGAATTTTTAATTTATAAAGTATTTGGAAAGGCTTTTTAAAATATAGAAAAGTCTTTTATAGTATAGGGATTTTAACCCCTAAAAAAACTGAAATAATAATCTATTTAAGAATTAAATTACAAGTATGTTAATGACGAATGATTATAAGGATTTAAAGACTGATACAGAGGGAATATATTCATTGTCACATAAGGAAGATGCAGATAAATTATCATCACTAATAAAAGATAAATATGGTGATGTTAAAATAATGGATGCTACTTCTGGCATAGGTGGCAATTCAATATCCTTTGGAAAGACCTTTTCGGAAGTTGTTTCAGTTGAAATAAATCCAGAAAGATTTTTATTACTAAAAGATAATTTGAAACTATATCAAGTAAATAATACAACAATCAATGGTAATTTTTTGGACCACCTTGATAAAAACTATGAATTAATATTTCTAGATCCACCGTGGGGAGGTCCTAGTTATAAATTAAAAAAGAGTTTGCGAATATTAATGAATAATAAAAGTCTAGGAGAATTATCAAAAATATTAAAAGAAAAAGGTAAAATAATTGTTTGGAAATTACCTTTTAATTACGATTTGGATGATTTTATTAGTTTTAATTATCAGATTCATAAAATAAGTAATTATATAATTATTATAATCGATTAGTTTATTAAAATTTAGTTATTCCTATAATAAATAAGCATATATGCTTTTTTATTTTGCAATTGGTCTTTCTTTGTTACTTTAATTGGTATTTTTTCATCGTTATAATAAAACCATTCATTCTCATGAGTTCTTACCATAGATGTATAATGACCAAAATCTATTCTTCCCATATTGAAATCATCATGAAAATTAATTCCAATCAAGTTATAAGTTGATTCATTTCTATGAGGACTGTCTGGGTCCATATAACTTGACAAATCCAAATCATACAAAGGATATATAATATTGTTTGTTATCTTTCTGTTTTTTAGTTTCTCAAATCTTTTCAATTGAATTATTAAAACCTTAGGTGTCTTCCAGATTAAATAATTCTTATAAGCCCTACTTTTAAATCCACAAAATTCACAATTAATTGCTTCATCTTTATCTAACCTCTCTTGTTTCAAAAAGAAATCAAAACATTCATTTAGTGTATACTCCTCCTTACCAGATGGAATAGACAATTGAAGCATATTAATTGGGTCAAATATATTTCTAACATCTGAGCAATATTCACATTTAGTTTTCGTTAAAAGTAATCCTCCAAACATTTCCTTTAATGGTGAATATTCTTTGAGTTGATAAGTATTAAATGTTAGATTAGCCATCATAGTTAAAAAGTTTTTATTATTTGAATTAGTATTCTCATCCAATGTAATTCTCCCAGGAAGCATTTTCATTTTAATACCAATTTCTTCCTCTACTTGAGAAATAATAAAATTTAGAAACTCTTGAGAATCTTGGTGAGAGTTTTCCAGCCACATATCACACTTTTCTCCAATACACTCTCTAAAGCTTTCAGGAGTAATAGTAATATTATTATTAGTTAAACTATAATTGAATAATCTAAAGATGTGATAACAAACATATTCTTGTAATTTATCTTTATCAATACCAGCTTTGTTTATAATAGTTTTATTAAAATCGCCAGTATAAAAATAATTTGCAAAGATGGGAACATATTGTAATATATGTAAGATTGACCCCATATAACAAGTATTGCCCATGTTTTTGTATCTACCATAAGTGTTTTCTTCTGTTGACATATACCTTATATATTTATTTGTAAATATATATATAATCAATTTTTCTTTTTTATTATCTAGTACTAATTAATTATGAAATTACATTTAGATAAAATAATAAATATAAAAAATAAAAATGATTTATCAGAGTATCAGATTAATAAACCAATCTTTTATAATAATTATCTATTTCATTATTTAGTTATTTTAGACAAGTTAGATATATTAAAATTAGAAAAGTTCCCAGTTTATAAATTTAATGAAGATAATTTAGATGCTTTTATGTTAGCTGCTAAATATGATAATATGACTATTTTAAAATATTTACTAAGAGAGTACCCAGAATATGCTCAAAATCATAATAGTCAAAATTATGGGTTTGTTAGTTATCTTCAAAATCCCGAAAAAGTTATACCACTAATGAAAGAGTTTACTAGTATTGATTGGAATTATTTATTTAAATTCAAAAATGTAGCTGATATGAGCTTTTATTCTTATTTAATATCAATTCTAGATTATGAAGAAATTACTTGGTTTTTAAAGAATACACAATATAGAAATTTTTATGTATTAAATGCAATAATAATAAATGAAAAATTAACGGATAAACAAAAGATAAGTTTATTTGATAATTATACTGAAAAAGAAATTAATGATAAAGATATAGATAATATGGGTTTATTAATTACTCTAATTGATACGGAAAATGTAAATCTTGCAAAATATCTACTTCATAGAAATCTTGAAATAGATTATATTATTAAACCTTACACTATTTTTATAACTCCGTTTTTTTATCTTTTTTCAAAATTAGCATTAACTAATAATCAAAATTTAAGTAAGATTTTAGATTTAATCTGGAGTAAATTAAAATTAGATTTTTCATTTATAAATAAAGATGGGATAGATTATTTAGGATTAATATTAATTGTTAATAATGATAAATTTGAAAAAATAAATGAACATATATTAAAAAATAGTTCTGATGATTCTTATAGTAGAAACTTGTCACTTTTAATTAGTAAACCATTTGAAAAATATCACAAGTATTTAGATAATAGAAATTTAGATGTAAATTTAGAAATTGCAGATGATAAATGGAAAGCATATTTATCAAAATTTAAAAAATATAAAGAAGTTACTGATATTAATTTAGAACAGGGTAAATATCAACACTTTACAAAATTCACAGCAAACGATGTTGATTTAATGCTTTACTTTGTTTATTTGGACCAAAAGTATAAAAATTTATACATTCCTAGAATTAAAAATGATACCAGTGGTAGAAAAGTATTGCCTTGGGAAATTAATTATGACGACACTACAAATATTTTAAATATTCATCCTGATATTAATTTATTAATTGAAACTAATAAGAATAATTATGAATACGCTGTAATATTTTTAGGCTTAACTTTAGATGAACAAAAACTAAGACATGCAAATGTATTATTTTATGATTTTAAAAATTCAACGGTTGAACGATTTGAACCATATGGTGATTCTGGAATGGATGAAAAAATAGATGATTATTTAGATGAAGAATTAACTTGGAATACTGGACTTACTTATTTAAGACCAAAAGACTTTTTAAATAAACCTGGTTATCAATTAATTTCTAATGAAGGTGTTGAACAATTAAAAGCTGGTGACTTTGGTGGATTCTGTTTAGGTTGGTGTATATGGTATGTTGAACATCGTTTGAAAAATGCTAATATTAATCCAAAAATATTAAATCAAAAAACTATGGAAAAGATGTTACATCTTGATATCACCTTTACTGAATATATTAGAAATTATTCTAATAAACTTTTTGATTTAAAATTTAAAATAGCTAAAGATAAAATTAAGATAAATGAAAAGAATATTTCTAATTTATACTTATCCAGGGAGGATGAGAATAAAATAATTAAATATGTGAAAGAACACTTCTTTAGTTAACCAAATAGTAAACTTATAAATAAAATAATGGGGTTACAGGTCGTCAATTGCAATCTCCTTCTCTTCCTCTTCACCTTCTCCTTCCCCTTCAAATATAACACCTCCACCATCTCCATCTTTCTTAACAGGAGATAAATTAGCTAACTGTCCTAATTTAGCTAATTTCTTTTTTTCCTCTTCCGTATATTTCCATATAATAATATACTTGTCTTTTTCAGTGGTAGTTGGGTCTTTTTCTAAGAGAACTAAATCTCCTTTAGTAATTCGAACCTTATTTGGTCCTTTTGCCAATCCACTTTTTAAATAAGTATTAATTTGTTTTTCTCCGATGCCTCTGCAAATAAATCGTGGAGGTGCACCACCTTGCGGTGTTTCTATAAATGCAAACTCCTCTCCAGGCTCCTTCTCAATAAAGTCGCGAATCCCCTTATTTTTAATATGTTTCTTCTGATGCGTAGCCATTAATATATAAGATTATTTATGTTTAAATGAATTATTTTCAATTTTTTAAGATGAACAACTCTCACATATTTCATCTCCTTCAGGCTTCTTAAACCTCTTATCATTAGGCTTAGATAAATCATTATCTAATTGCACATTCATCTTTTGAATATTAGGGTCAACCGTAAATTTAGTTGCTTCTTGAGCTGGTTTACTTCTCAAATAATAAATACCAGTCTTCAATCCATTCTTCCAGGACCACATATGAGATGAATACAGCTTTTGATAATCTGGAACAGGCATAAAAATATTCATACTTTGAGTTTGGTCAACATAAGGACCTCTGGCTACTGCATTTTTAAGAACCCAGCTTTGTTTAATTTCCCAAATGGTAGGATATAACTTTTTAATAACATCAGGAATTACATTAATCTCTGCAATTGAACCATTGTAAGAAATAATTAAATCTTTTATGTCAGGTGACCAAATTCCCAAAGTAATTAAATCTTCTACCAAATATTCATTTACTAATATAAAATCGCCGGCTAACGTTCTTCTATTGTAAATGTTATTAGTAAAGAATTCAAAGCATTCATTATTACCTAGAATTTGACTAGTTGTTGCAGTAGGCATCAAAGCAGTCAATTGAGAATTTCTTACACCATAAATTGCAATATCTTTTTTAAGAGCATCCCATTTTTCAGTCATAGATGGTTTTACATTCCACATATCAAATTGAAGAACACCTTTAGAAAATGGAGAACCATCAAAAGTAGAGTATGTTCCAGGAAATAAAGTGGTTCTTTCTATTTCATATTTATGAGGACACATCTCGTGATAGAGTTTATTTAATTCTTTATCTTGAATAGTATGAGTTGTCATATAAAATTCAGGAACATTCACTTTAGCGTCTATTAATATTCTCATCTTTTCGTGTCTGGCTTTTGCTATTTCCATAGATGCTTTTACACATCCATAATAAATTGATTCCATAAATCTAGAGTTGAAACTAATAGCTTCTTCAGTATCAAAAGGAATCTTTAGCATAACTAAAGCATCAGCTAAACCTTGAATACCTACACCAATTGGACGATGTTTCATATTTGATAGTTTAGTTTCAGGAGTAGGATAATAATTTACATCAATCACTCTATCCAAGTTTCTTGCAGAAGTATAAGCTACATCTTCTAGTTTTTCGTAATCAAAGGTTGCTCTAATAAATTTATAAAGTTCAGGAAAGCCACCAATCAAAGTTTCGCCATAATAGACTTGAGGTAGTTGGGTGGTTAGACCTTTTTCAATAATTCCATTCTTTTCCTCAAATTTATAATTATTATATTTTAAGATTTGAGTGCAAAATTTAGAATTTCTGCAATTTGGTTTGTAATAAATTGTAAATGGGTCCTTTTGGTCAAATTTCTTTACAAAGGTATTAACGGCGATTGATGCCAAGTTACAGACAGCGTATTCTTTGTGGTCAGAAAACAGAAGCACCTCTGCACAAAGGTTTGATGACTTTATCGTTCCAATATTTTGTTGGTTGGATTTTCTGTTGCAAGTATCTTTGAACAAAACATAAGGCGTTCCCGTTTCTAATTGTGAATCTAATATAGATTTCATAATCTTTCTAGCTTCAATTTTCAATCTAAATTTTCCTTCTGCAATGTATTTATTATAAAGTTTTTCAAAGTCATCTCCCCAAACATCTGGTAACCCAGGACATTCGTTAGGACACATTAGATACCAATCACCATCTTCATCAACACGTTTCATAAAAAGGTCTGGTAACCAAACTGCTAAGAATAAATCTCTAGCCCTCTCTGTTTCTGCTCCAAAGTTCTTTTTCAATTCTAAGAAGGCCATAATATCAGGATGCCAGGGTTCCAGGTAAATAGCGATAGAGCCTCTTCTTTTACCTCCGTTATGAACCAATCCAGCTTGAGTTAAATAATTATGATTATTAGCTACTTCCAAGTCATAAACTGATTCATTAATCTTTTCTCGGGTAATTTCTTTGATTCTGGTGTAGAGAAATCCATCTTGTTTAATATATTCAACTGGACTAGAATCTAAAATTTCAGAATTTTGTAATATTTCAGCAAGTTCTTTTACTTTAGGAATTTTAAGCATTCCAGTTTCTCTAGTATATCCTGAGATTAAAATACCCATTCTCAATAATATATATTTAATTGCATCCATAGCTTCTTTATTAATAGAATTACCACTTTCCAATAAACCAGCAATAATCCATTTAGCTTTTTCAATAGGCAAGTTTAATATATTATAATCAATAGATTTCAATTGAGATTTTACAAATTTAAACTTACTAGAGAAGTTCCATTTAATTTTATTAGATTCAATTGAATATTTAATAGAATGTTGATCTAAATAATTTTTAACAAATTCAACTTCTTTTAAAATTAATTCAGGTTCTTTTACGCTAATTAATAAACCATACATATAACAATCAGATTCATCTAAATTAGAATTATCATTTGAATGATTAGGAATAGCAAATGCAATTAAGTCATCTTTAGTAATATCTTCTGCTTCAATCCATTCTCCTTCATTTGAATTTTTAATTACCCAAAAAGGATGTTTAGGAGTTACTTTGATACTTTCATAATCGTGCATAATTTTAATGTTCAAAGCTTCATTATCAAAATTGTCACAGTATACTCTTGTAACTTCTTGAAGAGTGCCATCTTTAGTATAAACTTTATCTTTTGGCTTTATATCTTCTATGGCAACTAATCCTTTTTCTGTATAAACTTTAGTTTCACCAACAAAACATTGGTCAATATACCGTGCGATTTCGTTATAAACTTTTAGCATTGGAATAATTCCAGAACTCGGTCCATTGGTGCCGCGAATTAAACTGTCCTTTGCTCGGATATTTGAAACGTGAAGTCCAATACCTCCACCCCATTTAGATATTTTTGCAACTGAATCCCAAGTATGAGTTATACCTTCAATGCAATCATCAGTTCCGATGAGAAAGCAACTACTTAATTGACTTCTTTTATTAGCAGAATTAAATAATGTCGGTGTGGCGTGGGTGTAAAATCCACTACTAATTAAATCATAAGTTTTCTTAGTATTTTCTAAATCTCCTTGATTTAAGAAAGACGCAACTCTCATAAACATATCTTGGGGTCTTTCAATAATTTCATTTTTAATCTTCATTAGATAAGCTCTCTCCAGGGTTTTAAAGCCAAAATAATCAAAAATGTAATCTCTTTCATAATCAATCATTGCATTAATTTCCTTCTTATTCTTTTTTATCCAATTTAACCATTTTTCGTCTAAAAATCCTAAACTAGTTTGTATTCTTACCATCTTATCAACAAAATGATTGGTGGTTATTTTATGTAAATTACTGATTAAAAGTCTACCTGCCAAATTACTATAAAAAGGATTTACTGTTGACATATTCACGCAAATATTAGCTGATTGAAAATCAAGTTCAGCGGTAGTAATTCCAGAGTAAATTGTACTGACTACCTTCTGAGTAACAATAATGGGGTCAACTTTATTAACTTCATTCTCATTAAGTAGCTTACGAATTCTATCAGTAATCTTGTCGAATTTAACTAGTTCTTGGGTGCCGTTTCTTTTTGTTACATACATTGCACTATTAGACATTTAATTATAATATCTTTTAAACAATTTTTTTAAAAACTTAATTGAGTTTACAACGAGATAAGCTATAACGTTGTGAACTGATGTAAATATAATATTAATAAAATAAATAAATTAAAAGTCATCAGTAACAGTAAAACTGTTATCTCTTCCTGTATTAAGGACAGATGCTTTTTGGTACTGAGTAGGTCTTGATTCAAAGAAGTTTGTTTTACCTTCTACAGAGATACTTTCCATAAAATCAAAGGGATTTGTTTCATTCCATAACTTTGGGTACCCTAATTGAAGCAATAATCTATCACTTACAAATTTAATATATTGAGTCATCAACTCACTATTCATTCCCAACATAGAACAAGGTAAGCTTTCACATATAAATTCCTTTTCAATTTCAAATGCTTCCTTAAACATTGCATAAACAGTTTCTTGTTCCAATTTCTCATTAACCATTGAATATAACAAACAAGCAAATGAAGTATGCATTCCTTCATCTCTAGAAATTAATTCATTTGAATCACAAAGCCCTGGCATTACATTTCTCTTTTTTAACCAGAAGATAGAACAAAATGCACCAGAGAAAAATACACCTTCCACGATAGCAAAAGCAATTAATCTTTGTGCGAAAGAATCTCTAGATTCAATCCATTTATAAGCCCATTGAGCTTTCTTTTGAATACAAGGATAATTTGTCAAAGCGTTTAATGCTTTATCCTTTTCTTCTTTATCTCTAATAATATTATCTATTTGTAAAGAATAAACCTCCCCGTGAATCCATTCCATACTTTTTTGGAAATCATATGCTATTTTTGCTTCCGTGATTTGAACATCGTGACTAAATCTTTCACCTAAATTCATATTTACTATAGTGTCAGACGCTGCAAAAAATGATAAAATCATTCTAATAAAATGCTGTTCATTTTCATTTAACTTTTGAAAATCGTCATAATCTTTAGAAAAGTCAATCTCTTCAGCTGTCCAAAATGCTGCCATCTGATTTTTATAAGATTCCCAGACTTGGGGGAATTTGATAGGGTAGACAGTCATTCTGTTGTTTTGGGGGGATAGTAAAGGTTCCATTAATATAATTAAAGATTTTATTATTTATATAAAAATCAATTTTTTTTATACCACAATATAATGAAAGTAAATAAACCAAGATTGGTTGATGAAAAAGTCGTAGAAAAAATAATTAAAGCTCAAGAAGAAAGTAAGCCTTTTAGTAATATTGGTCCATTGATTTATAATATTTTAATAAATAATATATTTGTTGTATGTATATTTACATTTATTGGAATTTTGTTACTTTATAGATATTATCATGTACAAAGTAAGAAAAAGGCTGAAGAAACTGAAGTTTCATCGAAAAAAGAGACAGAAACAGAATCAACTTAAAATTGAGATTTTAATTGTAAATATTTATTTTTGTATTTTAAATATTTATTTTTACCTTGATCAGGATAATTTCTTTCAGTAGGTAATTTACGAAGTGCTTCAAATTTACCTTCTACACATTGCCTTAACATATTTACTTTGTTACTAGGATTCATAGGATGCATAGAACCAAATACAGCAAATAATAATCTATCGGCATCATTAATATTTCTAATTTCATCAAGTTTACCAGGGCATTTACTGAATGATGAATCAACTGTTGCTTTTTGTGCAGGTGTTAATTTTGTATAAATATCATTATGTTCTAAAATAATTAAATTTAATTTTATTAAATTTTCTTTTTCACTTGTAAGCCAATGGTTAGGATTTCTTAATACTTCTTGTAAATTTTTTGCATAGGAACTATAATTAAACGACATCTAATATATATAATATATTAGATAATATTTAAAGATTTTTAATATTTTTTAATTTCATATATTTTTCTTTATATTTTATATATTTATAACGATATTCTGTTTCAGATAATTTTAAGATATCATTTTTATAAATAGGCATTTCTTTCTTATCATCTATTATTTTAACTAATTGTTCTAATTCTCCTGGAGTTCTATAAATACCATATTGTAATGCTTCTGGTTTATCATAATAAAATCCAGAGAAGAAACTATCTTCGGGACAGTCTTTAGGATTTTTTAAATATGGTTGAAGACACCATTCAATACCAGAATTTAAAATTGGTGTATTACAATTTAATCCAACTTGATTTAAATTATCCCAGCTTAAATCTTCAATCTTTTTTAAATAAATTGGATCTATTTTTTGTAAAATAGTACCTATATTTATTTTTTTTAATCTATATTCTGTATATCTATCATCTTTATTAAAAAAGGCTAATGAAATAAAATATTTTGTAGGATACACACTTAATAAAAAGCTTAACCATTTTCTAATTATTGGATTATTTATATTTTCGTTTCTTAATTTTTCTATTTCATTTATCAATTCAAATGCAGTAATAGATTCAATATTTTTATATATTTTTAAATAATTTAATAAAAACCAAGCAACTTTTTTATATATAACATCATTCATATTTTCTAAATCTACTGTTGACCAAGGAAAGTGGTCTGGAAAATAAATATTATTTTTTGTAAATTCTTTAACAATAAAATAACTATTGAATACATATTCTTCAATACCATAACCATACTCTTTTATTTCTCCTCCTTGATAATGTTGAGCATTAGGTCTATGTGTTTTAAGAGTAACTTTATTATTATTATCTAATAGAAATAACATTCCAATAAAGTTATAATATAATTTATCTGACATCCAATCATTAGTTTCATTAAAATTAGTCATTTGTACAATACCAGCAATAGCTGATCTAATATAATAATCATTTTTATCTGCAGGACAGTTTGCTAATGTATGCCAAGAAGAAAGATAATATGCGCCATCAGGAATTAAATTAAATATTTTTGATTTTGAATTTCTTGATGCATTATTTAAACTTTTAATAATTTTAGCATCATTAAACCCAATTTGATTTTCATGCCCATCTCTCCAAATATAATGTTTATTTCTTTTAATTTTAGTACCATTGTAATCATAATCTACTTGTCTTAGACAAATATATCTCATTGCTTGCCCTATATATCCATTACTAATATGACATACTTTACCACTAATAATTTCTGTAAAATCACTTCCTTCTTTAAATTTATAAGCAAAGAAATCACCTCCTTGTTCATTAGTAATTTCACTATCAGTTTGATTTTCTCTGTAAACTTTTGATGCAGTAATATAATAATACATAAATTTATCAAAAGCATTTTTAAATTTAATAGATTTTATAGTTGATTCAATATAATCATCGTATCTCTTAAATAATTTAGATATATCATAAGCACCATTAAATATATTTTCAAAATCATTACATTTACCATATATAGAATCAGTTAATTTATTAATTTCTAAAATATCTGCATCAAAATTTTTAAAAGAATCTAACATATACCAATCAAGATAAATTCTAAATGCTCCTTGTGGGAAATAATGATTATATGCAATTACTAGTGCTAGTTGTGAATATAAATATTTTTGCCCCCATTCTTTATTTAATAAATGAATATTTGGTTTAAATAATGAAACTGATAATGAAGGATTGTCTGTAAAACGAGGTTTATCTAATTTATTTAATCCATATCTAAATAATTCAAAAAAACCATCTACTGGTTTAATATTACCTTTTTCAAATTCTTCAGTAATATGTTTATTTTTATCATATATATTCTTATTATAAGGTACAGCAAGGCCATGTACATCACTTCCATATTTTCTACCTTCACTACCATAAGTTAATTTTTTAGAATCTACTAATTGACTACTTAAACTATTGGAATTAGAATCAAATCCAATATAATTAGGATTATCTAAACTTAAAATTGATAGGTCATTTTTAGTAGGTAAAGGTTTATTCATTCTATTAACTAGATTGATATGACCAAAATTGGTATTATTTTTTTCTTCAATTATTAAAAATGTAGATGCAGATGTAGGGACAGGTACTGGTGTTGGTACTGGTGCTGGTACTGGTGTTGGTACTGGTGCTGGTACTGGTGTTGGTACTGGTGCTGGTACTGATGCAGGTACTGGTCCAGGTGCGGGTGAAAAAATTGAAGTAGAACCATATGTATCATTAGTTTTATTTCTATATTCTTTTAATAAACACTCTAGTTTACTTTTAATACAGTCTTTTAATTTTCTTATTTTTTCAGTAGGATTTAAAATATGCATAGGACCAAAAATAGCAAATAATAATAAATCAGCATCATTCATACTTTTTAATTCTTTAAGTTCTCCTTTACAATTAGGATATTTTGAATCACATTTTTCTCTTTGACTACTATTTAATTCTAAGTATACAAGATTATGCTTTATAATATCTATATTTAATTGTTTTAAAATTTCTTTTTGTTTTGTCAACCAACTACCTGGTGATTGCAAAAGTTCATTCAAATCCTTAGAATATGAATTATAATCAAATGACATTATATAAATATAGATAATATTTAAAGATTTTTTATATTATCTAATAATGAAACTATCTGATTTAGTTAAAACCTATTTACAGAATTATAACTTTCTCATTGACCAGATTGCATATTTATTTACTGATGATGACGATAAGTTATATATTAGTGAATTAAATAAAGAATCTAAAGATAAAAAATGGTTAAGAGGAGTTGATTTTAATAAACTTTTAACTGATGATTTCTTTACTTTATTTATTGAATCAAAAACTAAATTATTTTCTCATAGTGATGATTTAACTAAAAATATCTCAGAATGTTTATTTGGTGAAAAACTTTGTTTGAAAAAGCTTTTTCATAATAGAGATGACAGTATCAGATTTATTTTATGGTATTATTTACAAGTTATGAATCTTATGATTGAACTTGCTAAAAAAGATAAAAATGAAGATAGAATTAAACAATTAGGTGATTTAATTGATAATAATATTGCTGAATATGAAAAGAATAAAGAAACTGCTAAAAAATTAAATGAGACTGGAATGAGCGACCCTAAAAATTTTATTAAGGATACATTGGGGGTTGAAGTAAATAATCAAACTAATAATATGTTAGATGATATTGTTAAATCATTTGAAGGTACTATATCTGGAATGAAAAACGGTCAACCCCCTGATATAGCATCTTTATTTCCTAGTATTTTGGAAATCAGTAAAACAATTTCTACAAAATATGGAGATAAGATTAGTAATGGTGAAATTGAATTAGGGAAAATTATGGGAGGTATTACCAAAAATATTCCAGGTTTTTCTGGAGATGGTGGAGGGAAAGATGGAATGCCTGATTTAGGTAAAATGATGGAGGGAATGATGAATGGTAATGGTAATAAAGGGTTACCTCCTGATTTAAGTAAAATGATGGAAGGTTTGGGAGGTTTAGGTGGATTAGGCGGATTAGGAAATATGTTTAAAAAGCCTGAAAAGAAAGAAACAATTATGATTGATGAAAACTTTTCCACTGCTAGTGTTGATTTAGGAAAAGTAAATGATAGTAAAGGAATTAATATTGGTAAAATGTTAAATGTAGCTAATTCTTTGGGTGTGATTCCTGATTTACCAGGACAAAAGACAGAAGAAACTAATGATGATGGGATGCCCGGTATGCCTAAATTAACTGATTTGTTTGGAATGCTTGGTGGAGGGTCCAATAAAAATCCTGAGGAATTAAAAAATCAATTAGAAGGAATGATGGGAAAAATGGGTATTGATTTATCCAAATTAGGTTTAGATAAATTAAACGATAAGCCTAAAGAAAATGAGCTAGATTAAAATGATTCTTAAAGTAGTAATACTCAAAAACAGCAAATAACAATAAAATCAATAAGACTCTTTCATTTACAATACTGTAATGTGGAAGTTTTTTAATCATATAAGTGTATTCTAATTTATATCCACACTTTTTCATATAATATTCACGGACTCCAACACCTGCAATTACAGCAACCTTTTTAAGATTATGCCAAGTTGATATTTCTTCTGCAATCTTCATTAGTTTCATTCCAAACCCACGATGTTGAGACCCATACTCTCCTCTACTAGATTCTCCAACACTCATTGATTGTCCATAAATATGTAATTCCCTAACCAGTCCACATCTATTAATTTCAGGAACAATATCTCCTCCTGGGTTAGGGTCAATTCTCAATCTCAAAAAACCATACAAGGCATCATAAGTATTTTTGTTTCCAGAATAATAATAAGTTTTGCCAGTTAATAACCAATAGAAAAAACCATAAATATTAATCAAATAATAATAATAAAGCTTTTGAGAAAGAGTCATCTTGTGTGATTCTATTGCAATATGATATTCTGTTCCTTCGGAGGCAGGATATTTATAAACTACAACAATAGGTTCATTGTCTTCTAATTCTTTATCATCAATCTCCATACATCTTATACAATAACATTTAGCATTATGTTTAGCCATATCTTCGTGAAGAATTTGTCTAAAGTTAGATTTACCATTGTAACCAGCAGTTATGCTAGTAGATGGAATATCTCTAACTAATCTTTGAATACGCATCCAAGGATAAATTCTAGTTTTAAAATAGGTTAAGACATTAATTAAATCCCTAATATTTATTTCAGCGTAAGGAATATAAGTTTTATTTTTATACCAATCTGCAATTTTACTACTAACTTCCAAAGTATCAACTGCACTTTTAACCACTGCTGTTGGATAAATTTTAAGGTCATCTACCATTAATTCAGGTCTAGTTAAAAGTTGGTCAAACATCCATTTGTCATGAAAAGGACTAGAACCAGGTAAGTCAGGCATCAAATGGGCAACAACTTTAAATCCACATTGTTTCAAAAGACGAATGGCTTTAATAGTATGTTCAGTATAACACTTTCTATTAATTTTCTTTAATATTTCATCATCGTAATGTTGAACTCCAATTTGAACCCGAGTTACACCCCAACGACAATAATCCCGAATGCTTTCTGGAGTAATATTATCTGGACGAGTTTCAATAGTTGAACCAATTATACGATGAGTTGCAGTTTGATTTTCCAGAATTTCTTCCTTTAGCTTTTTCATTGGGCGGTCATTATTATAAGTATTAGCTGCCCAAAAGATTTCATTCATTACTTGTTCGCGATAATCCTTAGGATAACTTTCCCAAGTGCCTCCAGAAAAAATAACTTCCCATTTACAAATTGTATTCTTAACTACATTACCGGTAGAAGTATAAGACTTAACTCTATCCCAAAATTGTAATCTAACATCAAAATCATGAGTTGTAGCTCGTAACATTGCAGGTTCATTGGAAAGATAAGACCTTGGTTGAGTTGGTTTTTTAGTTACAGCATCAACTTCTTTAGGACAATAAGCACAATCATATTTGCAAGTAAATCCATCGGGTCTCAAAGTAATAGTAGAAACTAATACTCCAGACTTTGAGCGCATATTCTTCTTAATCATCCAACTTATAAAAGTCAAAGGTACCTTCCTATCTTTAAAATATTTATTATAAACAATTCGAAGGTCACCTTTGGAAGGAAGAACTCGATGTTTCTTTTTTAAAAGTCTGAATGTTTCATCTAATGCTTCCTTTTTAACATTTAGATTAAAAGTTAAAAAATCTTCTATAAACATTTTAATGTCATCTTCTTCAGGAGAAATATGAGTTTTATATTTTAAAATATCTTCAATATCCATTAATAAGTATGGTAATATTTATTAATGATAATTGGTTCAACTTTTTTTAAGACAAACATAAAAACCTTTGGTTTTTATGTTAGCAAATTCCCTTTAAAGGGAATTTGACTCGTTCGAAAAAATCTTTGATTTTTTCGAATTGAGTGTATAAACAAAGGAAGTATGTACAGTAGCATTTACAGTAGCATTTACAGTACTATTTAACAGTAGCGTTTAGTCAAGCCTAAAAGAACTCCATATAATTCTTCTTTCCAAAAGAATGTTTCAAAAACAACGAAGGAATGTAATCCTTAATAGAATCTTCAATCTGCTCCATATTAAATGGCTTTCTTTCATCGTATAAAGTTTTCATCTTAATATCCAAAGGTTCCCTAGCAATCGGGCATTTAGAAAAGATTATTTCAATATTGCCAAAAATTGTGTTAACATTAATTCTTTCTCTCTTTGGCATTAGTTCCTTAGAACATTTAACCATTACCAATTCATCAACTGCACTGTATTCTTTAGCCAAATGACCAGGAATCCACCAATCATTCATTACCTTAAGACGAAAGTCAGCTTCAGTCATATTCATTCGTTCTGCTTGCATTCTATCCAAATTATCATCAACCGAGTGAATGAAAGTTAAATAGTTATCTACATTCTCCAAAGGACCTTTTAATCCAATACTCATTTGATGTTGCATTAAAATAGAAGAGGGAAGAGCTAATCTTTGAGGACAAGATTGTAAAATTACAAATGCCATTGATGCAGCAAAATCAGCAATACAGATTACTTGAACACCACTTAATTGAAGAGTTTTAATTTGGTCAATTAATTTATTACCTTCCAAAACAGAACCACCGGGAGAAGACAAATAAATATACATTGTATCAATATCTAAATCTCTATCATTAAATGCAGAAATCCAATTAGTGGAAGATGTTCCTTGAATAGGACCTCGAATAGTGATTAGATTTCTGGAATTCAAATCAATAACCTTGTAAGCGCAACTTACTAATCCAATAAATAAAAAATTTAATAGTGAGAACATTAATATAATAATAAAATTGTCTTTATATTTATTTAAGGAAAAATCATTTTAATACTTAATGGAAAAATTTTTTGATGAATTGAAAAATAATGGAGATGATAATCTGAAAAATGAAAACTACAATGCAGCTCTCGATTTTTATTCCGAAGCATTGGAATTAGGTAAATTTGAAAAAACGTACGCTGTTTATTTAAACAGATGTCTAGCTTATTTTAAATTGGAAAAATATGAAAAGGCATTAGATGATGCATTTAAAGCCACTGTTTTAAAGCCAGAATCTGCTAAAGCTTGGGGAAGAGTTGGTAGTTGTTTACTCGCATTAAATAAAAAAGAAGAATCATATGAAGCATTTTACAAGGCATCTCAATTAGAACCATCAAATGAAGAATATAAATCATTATCTAAAACTGAAAATCTGGATAAATTAATTGAAGAATTAAAAGAATTAAAAAAAGAAGAAACAAATCCAGTTAAACCTCCATTTCAAATTGAAGGTATGATTGGGCCGTTATTTAGTAAAATGATGAATAATCAAAAGTTAATTGATTTGGCAAGAAATCCAACTTTTAATTTATCTAAATATAAAGAAAATCCTTTAGCTGCAATGAATAATCCAGAAATAATGGATTTAGTTTCGGATGTGTTGAAGGAATTAAATTTAAATAAAAGTTAAATACTATCAATTACATCAAGTTCTTCTTTCTTTTTATTTTCCAAATCAATAATTGGTTTATTACTATTACTATTTTTTAAGATTTTATTAATATTAATTTTAGGTGCAAACAATCTTTCTTTTTGTAATGATACTGCTTTTTCATTATTACCACAATATCTTATAGGCGGAAACCCTCCAGGCATTAAATAAAGATAGAAAATATCTTTATTTAAAAATTAACTGTTATATCTTTCTTCTCAATTTTAAGTGTTTCTTTTTTCTCCTCTACAACAACTGGTTTATCTTCTATTGTTTTAGATAAAACAATATGATTAACAGAACAACATTTACCTTTATTTTCACATGTAAATTTTAAATATTCATTTGGATTAACATCATTAATAAAATTATAAAATAATATTCTATGTAATGCTTGTTTTTTACCATTGAAAAAAAAATTTACAAATGAATTATTATTAATTTCAGTTATATATCCTTGCCATAAACTACATTTATCTGTAAAAATAGAATCAGGTAAATACGATGCAATTCTATTTAAATCTTGTACTGATAATTTTCTATCTCCAACTAAATTTTTTCTTTGTTTTTGTATTAATTCTTGATAAATTATAGTTTTATTCATCCTTATAATATCTTATAATTTATTTATAATATATAGAATAAATATTTTTAGGAATTTTATTGGAACCATCGTAATCAAATTTAATAAAAATAGTTGTTAATAATCTATTTTCCGCAGTGAACTTTTCTACAGTTGCATCACTGACTTTGACTTCTCCTTGTAAAAATAAATATTTAACATTTGAAAAGTTATCATAAACAACAATGGGTGAATCTATTAAATGACTTAATACAAATAATTCTACCTTTCCATCTGTATTATATGAACTCTTTCTAAATTTATTAACTGTAGATTCAAAAAAGTTATCATCGTCCTTGAAATAATTTCTCAAATATTTAGTAAACTCTTCATTGTTTTTATTATTTTGAATAAAATCTATAATATTAGCTTTAAATAAATAAGTAATAGAAGTTTGTAAATCAGAATTATAACCCAAGTTTCTAGAATCGTCATCGTATAAAGGATTATTTAACCAGTAGAAAGAATTAACAAAAGCTCTAATCACACTATCTTTATTTGATACAATAGGTTGAATTAATTGTTTTCCTAATTCTATTAATTCAGGATAGTCTTCTTCTACAATTTGTTCTCCTTTGAAAGACATATTTTTCTTTCCAATGATTGGTACTTTATCTTTACCAAACAATTCACTCATAATTTTATTAATTGTAAAATTGGAAGATTTAATAATCTTTTGGTTTTGTCTAAATGAATATTGAGTGTAATCAACAATATCTGACACATAGTAATTGTTTTCTTGAATAATTTCTTTAAACTTGATACTATCTAAAATTAATTCTTCAATAACTTTATTTACATAATCCACTGCCATATTTTCAGTTAATATCATTTTACAAGAATCATTTTGCCAAGCACAGTGGGTATTAGCATTACATTTATCTTTAGTATTATTAATTTCACAATAATCTCTTACATTATAAACAATATAATTATCCAAATTAGGTAAATCTTTAATAATATGGGCCATACTAGTTTGTTTACCACCTCCAGATAATTTTTTACTAGTAATAATTTTTTTATTAATAATGTTAAATAATATCTTTCTTAGTTCATGTTTTTTATCACTGGATGATATCTTTTTATCTCTAACAATATTAATAATATTATTTTTAATTTCTTCATTGTTTTGTAAAAATAAACTTAGTTCTAATCTATACATATTATAGCCTTCTGATTTAAATGTTCTATCTTTCACACGATAACTTCTATTATCAATAGTTACTTTATTAGTTCTAATTTCTCTATCAATGTCTTCTTCTAGAGGTTGAAATTTAATTGATAAGCCCATCTTTTTTATTTCTTTTTCTGTTAAAAATTCGTGTTTAACTGGAATTACAGTTTCATTGTGTAATAATAAAGAAACAATATTTAATTCTCCTTTCTTATTTGAATCATAAAATATAGACTTTGGTACATAGTTTTTATTTAATTTTTTATCCATATTTGCTAAATTTTTCATAGTTTCCTTTAAATTACTTAATCGATTGTTATTAACTACACTTTCAAAAGGATAATTATAACTTATTCCAGAAGGTTTTACTGGTATTAAAATATTAGTACCAGCATTATTAATTTCAAGATACTTGCACTTGTTACGATTATCAATATATTGAGTTTTTATTTTAATCTTTAACTTTTCTAAATCAAGAATAATATTTTTACAACAGATATCATTAGAAATAGATAATTGATTTAATAACTTGTTTTGACAACTCTTAATGTAATAATTAGATAATTCTTTAATAACTATATTGTTATTCTCAAAGAACTTTTGTAATTTAATTTTTTTATCTTTGGTTTCATCTTTTTGAACTCTGTAAATAGGGAAATAGTATTTTCCTTCCTTAATCAAAATTACAATATCTCTATCTTCACCTCTCATATAATCATTTTCTAAATTAGAACATACTAAATAATACTTTTCTTTAACCACATCCTTTTCTAATGCTCTCTTTACTACTATAGTTTGTTTTTCAATAATATAATAATAAATACCCTTCTTACTTAATAAACCAGGTATTGCTAATAATTCACTGGTAATATCATATTCTAAATATGTAGAAGATTGTAAATATTCAATAAATGCTTCTCTGGTTGAAAATGATTCTTTAATATCACCATTGTTTAAAAAGGTAAAATGTAAATCTTTTTTATCATTTTTAATAAAGTCAGCCATCAATGAGATAATTTCAGGAATTGGTTTATCATAAATATCAGATATAGCTGCTAAGAAATTATAAGTATCATTTTTAACAGTAAATTTAAAATAGTAACCAGATTTAGATTCTAACAAATAGTGATTTCTAATTTTTTGGTCATGTTTCCAAATTTGATTGAAAAAGATATCTAACCATTTTGGTAGGTAGATAAATCTACCAGCTTGAATTTTATTAGTATCCTGAAGAATATAAACTTTATCTCCTAAGGATGAACCAGTTGATTTTTCCTCTACTGCTTGTGATTTTTCACCAATACATTTTTTATAGTAATTCATCTTAAATTTGTTACCGGAAGTTAATTGGTCCTTTTTAAAACAACAAGGTGCGCATAAATCATTGGGGTTATTTCCTTTAGTCAAAAATCCAATAAACATATGTTCTTGATTTTCGTCTGGATTACATTGATAATAATTATATTTACCATTGTCGCCTGCTAATTTAATAGCTCTTACTGTAACCTTTCTATTTCCTTTTTTACCTTTAATATCGTATTCTCTTTCGTAAAATCCAGTTTTAGTATTTAGTTTATAACCTTTCTTAATAAGTGTTTCAATTTGGTCGGAAGGAATTCCATCTGGTCTTCTCTTTTTATCAGTACCACTGTTTTGACAATTTCTAGTGTATTGATTTTGTCCTTCTTCAGGTTTATAAGCTAATCTTTTCTTATCCAAAGAAGTAAATAATTTAACATTTTTTATAGAACTTTCATAATCAACAATTTCAGTAACCTTATTTCTTCTTTTGGCAATCTTGTTTAAAGTTTTAAGAGTGTCTTTTAACTTTTGATATTTACTTTTCTTGTATAAATAAGTTTCAGTGTATAAAAATAATAAGACTTTCATAAAATTAATAATTTCATCCAATTGATGTTTATCTCTAGCACCAGTAATTCTAATTTTATATCTATCTCTATCTCTGCCTTGAATACTAATATCTATTCCAGGTGGCTTTGATTTAGGTAACGATTTAAGATGTTTGATTAATTTTTTAGATTTCTTAATTACCTTAACATACTTTTCTCTAACATAATCTAATTCTTTAGCTGATTCTTCTTGAGTTATATTAAATTGTTTAGCAACTTCATCAATTAATTCTCTATCAGATAATTCATAGTTTCTCAAAAAGTATAATATTCTCAAGTGCATTCTAGTTCTATTTTCATATTTAGAAATTCTTTTGTATCTTAAATAAGTACCAAATTTAGAAGTTTGTTCTTCTACAGCTGAAACCTTTTTAGATTCTCTTTTCTTAGGTTCAATCACTAAAGAAACATAAGGGAAAAAGAATCTAGCAAAATTAGACAAATCATCGTGATTGATTTTAAACTTTTCAGGAATAGTAAATTTTTGAATGGTATTAATAAATGCAAATTTGAATCTATCATCTGGAGGTAATATAAATTTAATCTTCTTATTTTCACTGTTAATTTTCTTTAATAAGTTACGAACAATATCATATGTTTTATAAATATCTTCAATGGTAGCTTGGTCTTCTTCTTTAAAAGTAACTTTATATTCTATTCTACCAGTTTCATGAATGTTAATAGAAATATATTTATCATTATCTTGTTTAATTTTAACAGAAATACCATAAGGGGCATTTTCAAACCATTTAGATAAAATATCTTGATTGTCTATTTTTTCAGTTTTGGTATAAAATTTATAAGTAATACTGGTATCCGGTGTTTGGAATTGAATAAAAGGATATTCTTGGTTAGCTATAAAATTATCAAAGATTCGATACAAGTTATATTTATTGTCTAAAGTTGTCCCAGTAATATTTTTAGGGTCGTTAATATTAACGTGAATAATAGATTGAATTATATAATTTTCAAAGAAATATTTATTATAACCATCCAAGTCTAATTTAGCTTTCTCTACATTTTCATAAATTTCAGTTTCTAATTTTACATCGTTTCTAATAGAACCAAAACTATTTTCAATATATTGTATTTCTTTATTATTTTTTGCAGTTAATAATTCAATAATTTGTTCATATCTTTCATAATTTATACCAGGGAAATAAATATTAACATATACTTCATACAAGTTTCTTTTTCCTTCGGGATCTGGGTCATAATTTAATCCTAATTCGTCGTAAATATCCAACATAAATATTTCATTGTTAGTTATAAAATTATCATAATAATCAATAATATTAGTTTCATCATCTTCACGTTTAATTCTGTAACCAAAAGAATCTTTCAAATAAGACAAGTTATTTCTTAGTTTCTCATAAACTTTTAAATTTTCATTGGGAATTATATCCACTTTTAATAATTCATTTCTGCGAATCCACTTTTGACCTAACATAACATTATCGGTCTTACCTTCAAAAATATATTCAGTCCAAAAGTATTGAGCTTCAGGTAATAATTTTGCTTCTTTTCCAAATTTAGGATTCATAGGAATGGTTACAGCTATTTTTTGTCTCATCGTTTTTATGGTATCATCGTAAAAAATAAATTGAGAAGTAATATAATACTTTTTGTAAACATCTTCTAATTTAGTTTCAATATTAAGACTGTCTAAGGAATCATCGTATTCATCAGTTAAATTTGCAGTTGCCTTTTCCCACTTTTTATCGTGAACAGCTTCACTAATTAACTTGGAAGTTTCCTTAACCAATTTTTCAGATTCAATATCTTGAGTAGAATATAACTTGGTTAATTCATCCAAGTCAAAGTCATCTTCTACAACTTCTTCCAATTGTTCTTCAGTAATAGCTTTCTCTTCTTCTTCTTCATCTTCTTCTTTTCCTTTTTTATCTTCTTTTTCTTGATTTTCTTCTTCTTTATTTACTTCTTTTTCATCATCAGTTACATTATAAGTATCATAATCATCAACTATGTCATCGTCGTCAAAACCGGCTTTTTGATTATTAGAGAAAGCTTTTTGATTATTAGAGAAGGCTTTTTTTTGTTTTTTATCAAAAAATTTACTACAAGATTCACATTTATCAAAATCACCACCTTCTTGAATTAATTTAGTATTATTACTATAAGTAGTATAATCTAATTCTATTTTTTTGGAAGTTGGTTTAATTTTATTTCTAGATAATTGATAATTATAATAATCACTTGCATAAGAATAAGATGTTTTCTTTTGAATTAATTCTTCTAATAAATTTTTAATCCAATCCTTTCCCATTCTATTTTCTAAGGATTTTCTTTTACTATTATTATTTTTAATTAATAAGATTTGTGAATTAATGTGATAACTGGTGAAAAAGTTTTTATACCAAGTTTCACCATAAAAATTTGTAAGTTCTTTTATTTGTTTATCATTTAATATCAGTAAAGAACTAATAAAATCTTTATCTTCTATTATTTTTAATATTTTCATAATACTCTCATCTAATAAAGAACCAACAAATATAAATATTTTATATTGTATTCTTAAATTATTATTTTTGAATTTATGAATAATTTTAATTGGATTTTTCATATTATAACTAATTAGATAAAATATATTATAGTAATATATTTTACTTAATTATACAATTGAAGAAGATAAAATCATACCACAATATTCCACTGGACTAGTGTTATAATCTTCTTTTTCATATATGCCCATTTCAATAGCTCTTAAAGTCAAGAACCTGAATACTTTTTTAAATAATTCACCATGACCAATTTCAGGACAACCCATATGTGCCATTTCGTGAATAGCAACATAAATTAATAAGTTCTCTTTATGTAATTCACCTGTTTTTTTACTCTTGAGACAAAATGCTACTTCTTCACCTTTATTAACTGAGAATGAAGTTAAATCAGATGTAGGATCATTTTCATAAATTTTAGTTCTTTCATCATTAAAGTTTTTTGCTAATAAATCAATATATTCTTCATACTCAGGATATTTTTCTTTTTCTTTAATTAATGTATTACGTAATTTAAACATCTTAATAATTACATCTGATAATAAATCAGCGGACTTTCTTTTATTTTTATCATTGACTACCATTAGTTTCATTCCGTTATCTAGTTGTTCAACAGTTAATTTGCTCTGTCTAATTTTGAACATAGCAAAGCCAAGAACTACGATAAAGCAAACAATGATAATACCTTCATTTTCATTCATCATTTTAATATTTGTGAGAAAAAAATAATAATTTAAAAAATTATTTCTAAATATAATTATATGGGAAACATAATTACAAAAGATCCAGATACAATTCATTGGGAATCAAATAAAAATAATAGTAATCAATTAACAAACGATGCAAAAACATTATTAGGATTATTACCTGATAAATTAGATGTAAGTAGCGAAAAACCTACTCAATTAGAACCTGTTAAAGTAACAGCTTTACATCCAAACCTTACAGATTCTTTAGGACCTAGACCATCTAAACAAATAGCAGAGCCTAATACTTCTAAACAAATAGGTGGTGGTAAAATGCTTGACACCGCTGATTTATCTGATACATCACCTTTCATAAGTTCAGATATGTATAAAAATTTAATTAATGCAAATAATAAAATTCAAACAGGTGGAGCAGGAGCAAATTTAAAAAATTTAGATGATAGTTCTACATCTTCTACTTCTTCTAGTGATGATGAAACTGACAAAAAGAAGAATAAAAATAAAAAAAATAAAAGTGATAAAACAACTGATTCTGTAGAAGTAACTGAAGATTCAGATAACAGTAATTTATCATATGTATCATCTTCTGCACATACTGGAGGCGCTTCTTCTGAATCAACAGTAGAATCTGAAGCTTCTAATGATTCTAATAAATCAACTGAGGAATCTTCTGAAAAACATGAATCACCTGAAAAACATGAATCTTCCGAAAAACATGAATTACCTGAAAAACATGAATCACATGAATCAGATTCTGAAGCAACACCTGTTACTTCTCCTAAGAAATCTAAAAAGAAAGGTGCTAAAAAATCTAAAGACGATTCATCATCATCTTCTTCAGAGAAAAATAAAAATGGTTCAGAAGAACCCAAAAGTGATGCAGAATCTATTCCTAAAGTATCTGTAGAAGATTCTATTGAAAACAAAAATTCAAACTTACCACCATCTGAAATTAATACATCTGCTATTGAAATGGTCTCTGCTTCTTAAATAAATTAAATTAAACTATAATGTCTTTCTTTTTAGTTTTCTTTACCTTCTTTTCTATTTCTTTTTTAGAATTTGCATCCTCTAGCGGAGCTGCATCTAACTTTTTTGCCTCTAGAGGAGCTTCCTTTGCATCTAACAAAGCTGTCTCTGTTTTTGGAGCTGGCTCATCAATTGTTATTACTTTAACTATTTTCTTAGTTGATACTCTAGGTTTCTTAACAACTACTGGTAATTCTTCTTTCTTTTCTTTTTCCTTCTTCTTGGGTCCATACTTGTCAATATATTCTTGAAACAATTCATTAATCTTATCATCTACTAATTCTAAAAATTGACTTGCTGGATTTTGGATTTGATTTGTCATATAAAACAGATAATCAACTTCTTTATTATTTTGTTTTATGAATGCAGGAGTCTCAATCAATTCTCCTTGTAACATCTTTTTCTTTGGGTCATCATTTTGAACTTTAATTACTGCAAATTCAATTCTGTCTCCAGATTGAGGTTTATTTCCTGGGTCACGTACTGCTATCTTTTCAGATAAGAATACGTGACCTATCCTAGTCCAATCTTTATAAGACTCTTTCATTTTCAAAGTTCTAGATTGAAGAAAATATTTAATTTCAAATTTACCTTCAAAGATATCATTCAAAGTTTTCCTTAAAAATTCCTTAGCACCATCTGGGTCCTTCTTATTAATTAAGAAATCTATAATTCCTCCACAAATTTCTTTTACAATAGGAGCATTGTCACGTCTTTTCAGAACAATACCCATAAAATCCTGTTTATACTTGTTTGGATTGTCTTCATATTTATTTCCAACGTACTTCTTCTTACACAAGATTAAAAACGGCCAGAATGTTTTCTCATAAGCAAAGTTATGAGGGAATGGTAATCTAATTTTAATTAATTCACCAGATACTTTACCTAATTCCATTGACAAATCTAAAGACCTCTTGTCTGTTATAGCTTTGCCACCTTTATAAAATTCAACTTTAAAAATCTTTTTGTCACCTTCGATATCCCAATAAGGCTGAATCCAGTAATCTTTAAGAACATTATTTGAAAAGTGTCTAACTAATGTTTCTATTAGTTGTCTTCTTTCAAATATATTGTTGTAATCTTTTTGATGTTTATCTCTTTCTACAATTAAGGTCGCTATTTTATTATTTTCATCATCTTCATTAATAGCTATAACTTCTAAATTATCTAATTCTTTTTTACTCTTCTTTATCTTTTCAGTTATCTTTTTAATTTCAGTATTAATTTGTTTAATCCTGTCTGCATAGCCTTTTAATCTTTCATCAGTCAAGTCTTCTGCAATTAATCTAATTTTATTCATTTGATGTTGTCCCCATTTACATAATTTATAATCTATATTCTTAAAGTTTCTAATAACAACTTCTTGAAGGGCCCATAACCAACCTAGATAAGTTTCTTCCATATATTCTTTCAGAAATTGTCTAAGTCTTTCATCAATTGGTAAAATTACTTTCCAATGGTCTGGATAAGGTAAAGCTTCTGGACTTTCAGGTAATTGTAATTTCTTAATTTTATTAACGTCATAATACTTTTCATGTAATGTAACCCACTTATCTTGATATTCTTCTGGAATAAATGGCTTGATTAATTCTTTTGAGAAAGCTACTATTTCCCTCCATAAAGGTAAGGCTTCTTTTCTATCTACTTTGATAACATTTTCTCTAATGCGGTAACAACTGAAATTCGAGTCTGTATTATGAACAATTTGACAACCAATACCTGCGTGAAAATGATTATTATCAGTTGTCAAATCATAAACATATTCTTCTTCTTTATCCCAATTTTGAATATCTACAACATAAGAATCATACCAACTTCTAATCAATAAATACCATCCACCGTTTTTATAAATAATATCTGGATAAGAATCATAATTAGTTGCAATTAAAAAATCTTCCAGAGCTTCCTTTTGAGTATTATATTTTTTATCTTCTTGTATTGATAATCCTTCTAAATAATCAACATAAGGTGGTAAAATGTTTAATAATCTTGTTTTTAATTTTAATTCAGAAGGTTTTATAACTTTACCTTTAGAATCTAGTAAAGAATGTTCATCTGTGACTACAACAAAACTATTATTTGTAATAACTGCTACTAATTTTTTATTTTCATCTAATTTATGTCTAATAACTCTTTTAATATTAGTCCAACCAGATTCAGTCCAAGATTGTAAATCATTTAATTCACAGGATTCTTTACCATCTCTAGATTCATTATCAGCTCTATTGTCCATTTCTTGCCAATTATCACCTAATTCAGATATGGTTTTTACAAATATTTCTTTTGTTATAGAATTCCTAAGTATCAAAGGAGTATCTCCAATTACACTATCTCCATACCGTACAACAGGCTGAATAGTCTTGCTATTCAAATCTTCCATTAAATACTTTTTCAATCCTTCAATAAATTCTGCATTGCTCCTATTCTTAAATTCCCAATCTAAAAATTTATTAAATTTATCTTCTTCACCATTCTCTAGAGCTTTTCTCATACCATTTATCAACCAAGGTAGAATTTCTTCATCGTATTTCTTACCCAAGATTAACATCTCTCGACCAGTTGAAGTAATACAAGCTGCAATATCTTTCTTACAGACTGGAGACGTTGGTGCACCTAATTGACCATACAAAGAGTTAGCAGTTACCTTCAAAGCTAATTGTTTTGCATCTAAAATCTTTTTCTTAAATGGATCTTTCTCAGCTTCCATTTGTTTCTTAACAACCTTTCTTTCTTTCAATAATTTATCCCAAATCAAAGGAATCACACCAAGTTTATTATTCTTTTGTGCGAATCTTCTATATTGAATTGTTCCATCTGATTCTACAAATTGTGCATTATAATATTTTACATCGGGTAAATTATCATATTCATCTTTCTCAACAATTGTTTCGTGAGACATATTCTTTTGAATACCAGCGGAAGGATAAAGAGAATTATAATCTTTAGTTACATTTGCTTCATAATCCACCATTGGAATTGGGTCAAATACAATTGCACCTTCATACCAATCATCTGTTTCAACTTCTTCTAATTGTTTATTTTTACAAAGAGGACAACTATATTTAGTTGTTTCAATATTACAGACTTTACAAAGTTTAGCTCTATTCATTTTAATAACAGGAAAAATAAATCCCTGTTCCTTAAATTCTTTCAAAACTAATGAAAAGGTTTTAATACCTTGTCCTCTAATAAATAGAAAAGACAATGGTACAGAACAAACATTAGCCATTTCTATATTCTTGTTAACTATTTCTAATTTATTCATTAACAAATTTACTAATTTACAATCTTTAATACAGTACTTTGCTACTATAGATCTTTCTTGAGCACTTCCTTTGAAAGATTTGAAAATTTCTTTAGGTCCTACATCATCCTTTGCTTGAGACCAAAAGATTTTCTTACCAACAGATTCTTTAGATTCTTTTAATTCTTTATATAATTCTAAATTAGCAGTTACCTTTAACTTCTTATTTGATTTATCTATTTCTAGCACTTGACTTTTCTCTCCTAATTCATCTGAAATGAATCCTTTTACTGATTCAATATGAATGTAATCCATTTTAACAATATCATCAACAGTCGAACAAGTTAATTCAATAGTGCTATTTTCACATTCTACAAAACTTAACACTTCTCCCTTAATAAAGTTAGAAGCAACAAAGTCTAGTTTAAAACTAGGCAAGTTAAAAGTCTTTTGAACATCTTTCATCAAATCAATATGAACTCTTCCTGGGGTATCCCAAAATCGCAAAAGATTTTCACCTAAAGCACTAGAAGCTAATTTCATTTCCTTAAAGTTACAAGCTTTCTTTTTAAGTTTACTAATATAAGCCATCTCATCCTTAAGTTCTAAGATTTCAACACATCTATCATATACATATTTTTCATCAAAATAAAATATATTATAGCCGGTAATAATATCACAATCAAATTCAATAATCTCTCTTTTAAAATCAAGAATCAAATCAGTTTCTGAATCAAAACATCTTAAATCAGTTGTTTCATCAAAAGGTAAAGTTTCTTTCAAACAACCAATATATTGTCTATATGGTTCAGATTGACCTAAATAAGTATAAGTAATACCTATTTGAATTACAGGGTCTTGTTTTCTATTTGCTTGAGGGAATTGTCCATCGTGAGAAAAACATTCTATATCAAAAGAAGCTATTCTTAAAGGCGCATTGATATCTTTTTTTATATAATTTAAATTTCTCCAATTTACATTTAATTCAATATCACAATGGCTTTCTTTCATTATTTTCTTTCTAACATGAGTATAATCTGAAGTTTCAACCCAAGAACAACCAGTAATATTTTGAAGATGAAAACATCTAAACATTGGTGGAAGATTTGCTTCATAAGTTTTAAATTTAACTTTTTCATTATCAAATTCAACTTCATTCTCTTCAAAAAAAATATAAAACTTTTTCATACCTTCACTGTTATTAAATTTTAATCTAGCAAATTTAAAGTTACTATCGTTGGTAAATCCATCTGCTTTTTTTGCTTCTTTAATAAAGTCAATATCTATCAAAGTAGATTTGAATTTGAACCAAATTTTCTTCTCTTTCTCAATCAAATGCTTTTTCAAATCTTGTAATTTAAATTTAATCTTTTTATCACCATAACTATACCAAACTTGTGGGATTTCAATATAAAAATATGGAGTGAAATCTGTTACTTTTGCATAAACAGATTTACCTTCCATTGTTCTACCAAACACATTAATTATATATTGACCTAACTTATGTTTATTCTTTTCTTCATCTCCTTCTTCATCCGGTTCTTTGAAATGGTCTTCGACCCAATCGTAAATTTGAAACTCTATACTTGGTTTTTCAGACATATTATATTAATAATATAATTATTATAATATCCCTTTGTCAATTTTTATTTTAGCTTTGCTAAAATAAAATTGCTAACCTAAAAATCTAAGATTTTTATGGTTTGTCAATTTTTTAACAAAGTTAAAAAATAGCTAATTAAAAAAACAAAGTTTTTTTAATTTGTCAATTTTTCTCTAATCTCTAATAGCCCCTATTAATCCGTGCGCAACATCGATACCACCAACAACGCCAGCAACATTTCTATTTGCTCTCATAATTAAAAACCAAATAATACTACCAACTAAAAATAAAACAACTATTGCTAATCCAATTCCCGTCATAGTTGTAGGATTATTACCAACATTAAAAATATTAGGATTTTTTCGTGAATAATATACAACATTATTTCCAGCGGGATAAGCATAACTAATTCTAGCTGGAGTATTTTGATTTGCTTGTGTCATACTAGGTGGAATTATTTGGGTATATGTTTTACCTGCTACTGTATATGTTAAAGTTTCAGAGAAGTCTTTATTTTGAATAATAGTACCATTTGTACTTACATAATCTTGATTATAATCGGAAATAAAAAAATATAGAACTAAACAAGTAATTATAAATAATACAAATATTATGAATCCAGTTTTGATTAATTCAAAAGTAGCTAATCCATCCATTATTGCCATTTTATATAATTTGAATTATAAAATAAATTTTTATATATTTTATAAGAAAAATATTAAATTAAGGCCAACCACCTCTCCGCAATCTCTTTCCATTCAATCAATAATGAAGACTTTTTAATTCTTTCTCTATACTCAACTAATTTATAACCATTGTGCATTAGTTGTAATGTCTTAAGTGCAATTGCTTGATAACTCTTCTGATTACCTTCTTCTACATCAATATGTACACCTTCTCTGTCTTTAAATACACCAAAATTAGAAATAATAGGAATGCATCCTGTTGCTAAACTTTCTCTAATACTAATACAATCAATTTCAATTGGAGTATTTGTTGTATATAATTGAAAGCTAGATAAATGTTTTTCTCTTACAATTATTTCCATTGGTTGCCTTCCGTGGTCCATTACACCAGGTTGAGCAAGTAAATATGAAAACATTTGAATTACTTTATCGTCAGTAATATTATTCATTCCATAATAAATATGTAATTCTGCTCTAGGTTCATTATTATAAATAATAGGCCATACATACTGAAGAATTTCTTTTAATCCTCTCATATAACAACTGCAATAACAAAATCTATAAGGATTCTTAATTACTTTTTCTTTATTTTCTGCAAATTCTTTTACTCGAATACCATTTGGAATAATAACATATTTATCTGATGAAAGTTTTGTTTTCAAATGTTTTTCAAATTCTTCACGATGAAAATTACTTTTGAAAAATAAAGTATTAATTTTGCTTCCGTATTTTTCCCATAAAGGTAAATATTGAGGAAGAGAAAAGTTATCGTGAAAATCAGCCCAGATTTTTTTAGCTTTAATTTGGAAAGGTAATCCACAAAACCAACCATATAATCTCCATAAAATTACAACATTGTGATTTGCTTCATATGGAAATTTTTTCCAATTAATATAATCTACACCATTGTAAGTACAATCAGGAACTTCTCCGTAAACAGCAACTTTTTTACCCATAGTAACCCAGTTACTGGCTAAATTTACAATGGCTTGTTCAGAACCTCCCAAACTCATATCTTTAGGATCCCATTTAATTGAAAATCCTCCAGCTAAATAAGCAATATCATATTTTGATTCATATTCTTTTACAAAAAGTTTTTTGTATCTTTCATAATAAGAACCATTCTTAAAAAAATCTGCATTCACTTCATTTAAAGTAGGATTAATTTTATTTACCCCTCCTACCAATAATTCTCTTTTATTAAATGTATTTTGATCGTGACTGGCGCAAATAATTGTGTGTTCTGCTTCCAATTGAACCATAGGTTCTTTAAAATTTTTAGTGAAACTAGATTCTTCTGCATTGTTTTTACTATTATCATGTTGGTTGTTTAATATATAATCTTTTCTCCACGCCATACAATTGTTAGTTGAATGATTAGGTCCAAATTGATTAAATTTAAAAAGTTTATCTAAAAAATAATCAAAAACATATAAGCCAGAACATCCAGCAATCATTGCTTTAGAAGAAGTTAGTCTTTCAACAGCGTGAGAGACTCTAGTGGGAGGATAGTAATCATCATCATCCATACATACTGTAATATATCCTTTACAAGCTTTATTAGCGATATTTCTTAATTCACCCAACTTTTTATTTTCTTGGTATTCTAAATAAACAATATTTGGATAGGTTAATGTTTTAATATTATTTCTATTCATTTCAGCTGAGGCATAATCAGGACTACCTTCCATAATAACCCATTCAATAATATCAGTATAAGTTTGTGCCTTTATTAATTCTTCCAAAATCTTTAAACAATCAAATCTTTTTAACTGAGAGATAGTTACAATAGATACAGTTTTCTTACTCATAATTATTTAATAAATAAAAATTCTCTTTATTTAGTTTTTTTAACTTTAGTCTCAGAAGGCTTTTTATTAGTAAGCAAATACCATTTGTCATATGATTCTTCCAAATTCTCTAAATCAGTTAGCCATAATTTTTCAGGAGTCTTTTCAACCAATGAATTAAATTCAGTTTCCTTCTCATTTTTTTGTTTCTTTAACTCTTCAATCTTTTCATTGGTCAAGTTATAAATAGGCATTGTCAAAAGATAGTTATAACTATTATCAATTTTAGGAAACTTTTTAGTTAGTAGTTCAGCTTCAATTTCTACCTTCTTTTTATTATTAATTTCTAGTTTCTTTTCTACAATTAACAATATAAATTTAACCTTCCAACTAATCAACTTTAATTGATTTTCAAGTTCATTTAACAAGTAATCCTTTCTCTTTTGATACAAGTCCAATCTGACATCAAAATATTCATCCATAATTTGTTCAATTGTGTCATACTTTTGAATTGCACCATTTTTATTATAGAGGTGCATATTGGTAATTGCGACCTTTCTAACCAAGTGATAAGTAGATTCTAGGTCTTTCTGTTTACCTAGGTAACCGGGTTCAAAGTCCAATGTAAAATTTACTTTCTTATCAGTGTTATTATCACTATATCCCAAGAATGGATTCTTTTTCTTCTCAACCTTCTTTTTAGCATCCTTCTTTTCAGGTTCATCTTCTAATAGCTTTTCCAAAAACTCTTTATAATCAGAAGACCATTCTCCCACTGGGAGTTCAGTAATCATTAGTTTATCACCTTTAATTTCCCATTTACCATAAATTTCATAACTGTTATCATCTTTAGGTCTGACTTCTCCTTCAAATCCTTTATACCAAGGATGCATTTTCATATATGATTTCTTGGTAAGTTTGTTTTTAATATTAGTTATAATATCTTTGGGATTAAATTGAGGAATTGTAGTTGAGAATCCAGTACCAATTCCCTTTGCACCATTCACTAACAACATAGGTATAATAGGGGCATAATTAACTGGTTCAATTGGTAATCCATCATCATCTTGTTTTTCTAAAATAGGGTCATCAATACTCATAAATATTTTAGATGTAAGTGCTTCAAACATAGTCCAAATATAACGGGGAGAAGCTGCGTCCTTCCCCCCTTTCAATCTCGTATTATGAGTAATTGTAAAATCAGCTAATAAGAATCGTTCATTTGAATCAATATGCCAACCACAAAAATTACCTTTGTCTATTTTTTCTACTTCTATTTTATGTATCATAGGATTTTGTTTGATAATATTATCTTTAATTTTTTTCCGTTCAATTCTAACAGGAATTTCATGCAAATTTAATCCAGTTATTCTGAGTTCTAACATATTATTCTTACATTCTAAAATTTTAGCTCTATAACCAAGTGACCCAGCTATAATTCTAAATGATTCTAACATATGTTTTCTTTTAACATTTTGAGCTATGCTATAACTATGAACATTTTTTTGTGTTCTAAGACATCCATCTGTATCAATCATTCCGGCTAATAATTGTAATCTATTTTCTTTAGAATTTAAAATATAATTTATTGGAACATGTTTATTTTTGTATAATTTATTAGCTTTCATAATTTGCTTGAATGGGTTTAGGTTTACTGCTTCATTATTATTAATATTAATTCCATTGCATTTAAATTCAGATTCTTTTTTCTCAAATGTCCAATCACAAGCAGTTGTAATAATTTTTGAAGTTTTACATCCTTTGCATGTTTCATGAGAATTATTTTTATCTCCAATTGGAAATACAGTGTTATCTTTACCTGATCCACGTCTTCTAATATAATATGTACAACTTTCATGTTCATTAGTATTTGAACAATGCACTGTTTCACAACCAATACTATCTAACCAAATAGCCCATGATTTTATTATTTCGTGATCAATTGAAGCAAACGCATGACAATCACTCATTCCATCACCCAACCATGCTCCTAATATATATGGATCAATATCAACCATTTGTTCTTCCCATTGGATAACTGAACTATTCAATAAACCTTTAATACTATGTTTAATATATTTTGGTAATTTAAGATAATTTTGTAAATTGATATCAAATATTGGAGAATCTTGAATTGTTCTACTAAATTCTATCATTTTATCATAAGCTTCTTGTTTACTTAATGTTGATTTATTAAAATGATTTCCGATTAATTCATTTGTTGAAATTGACTTTTCTTTAAAGGTTTTATTTTGTGCATCATAATAAAGCATTTTCCATGTTTTATTTGATTCCTTCCAATATATTGATTTATGTCCCGATAGTTGACAAGTTAATATATGATTACTATTAACAATATAATCATCCATATTTCCATTTTTAATTTTATACATTGTATCAACACCTTTAATAGTTTTAGAGACAATTCGTGGTGAACCATCATCTCCAATTAATTTATCTCCTACAATTACATCTTTTGCTTTTTTAATTGTTGAATCCCATAATAATACATTAGTTTCTGGATCTACACACCCAAATTGGCCATTAGGTTTTAAAACATTAATATTATTTGCACCAACATAATCTTGAGCCATTCCAATAATTGCTCCCATTAAAGAAGCTTCACCGTGGTGATAAGCAGCTTTATCGGAAACAAAACCTGCTAATTGTGCAACCTTGACTTCATCTTTATCTAGTCCTCTCAATGCAGCACCATATAAAATCTTTCTTTGTGATGGTTTAAATCCATCAATGAGAGAAGGAATAGAACGACTATTATCATCATTTGAAAAATGTTTCAAGTCCAAATTAATAAAGTCGCGATAAGAGATTTTCTTATCTTCATATTTTAAGATAGCATTTTTATTATAATTCATTAACCAAGCCTTTCTATCATCTGCTCGAGTTTTATCAAATGCTAAGGTGATGGCATCTTCATCCAAGTCTTTTTCTTCTGCATCTTTAGTTTGAACAACCCAAAAATACTTAATCAACTTATCCTCCAAACCAACAAAATATTCTTTAGCTTCATCCGAAGTTGAAGTACCTAGACCCTTGTAATACTTGGTTTTATATCCATTGCTTTCAGGTGTCTCTTTCCATTTGTCATATTCAGATAAATTATAAAATATTAGTACATCCTTTCCTTTAGTAGCTTTCACAATTGGTGTAGATAGAGAAGTAATAAAACCAGTTTTCTTGATTAGAGAAGGCCAGACACAATGTATAAAATTCATTAACAAACCTTTAATATGACTTCCATCTACATCTTGATCAGTTAATATTAATATTCTACCATATCTTAATTGGTTAAAGTTGGCTTCATCTGCATAATTAACTCCATGTTTTAATCCAATAATTTGTTTCAAGTTGTTAATTTCTTCATTATCGGATAATTGCTTGGTAGTAGCTTCTCTAACATTTAGTAGTTTACCTTTCAATGGGAAAACACCAAAGTAATCTCTACCAATTAAACCCAATCCAGCCATTGCAAAAGCTTTAGCTGAATCTCCTTCTGTCAATATCAAACAACATTTAGAAGAGTCTTTAGTACCAGCTTTATTAGCATCATCTAATTTAGGAATACCACTAATTTTAACTTGTTTCTTTCCATCAGTCTTTTTAAGATTAGTACTTTCTTTAAATTTCATCAATTGAATAATTTGTTCTACAATACCACACTTTGCAATCTTCTTTAAAAATACTTGAGTTGGTTCATATTTGGAACCAAACTTTTCAGTTTTAGTTGTTAGAGTATCTTTAGTTTGAGAAGCAAAAGCAGGATTTTCAATAGTCGCATTAATAAAAAATATCAAGTTTTCCTTGAGTAAAGCGGGAGTAACTTTAATATCTTTATCCTTCTTTTTAATATGGTCATTAATAACAACTTTAAGAATATTATCAATTACGTGATTACAGTGAGTGCCTCCTTTATAAGTTGAAATACCATTTACAAAAGAAATTACTTCTCCTCCTGCATCTGGTTTATAAAGACATCCTACACCCCATCTCTTATCAATATCATAAAATATTTCTTCTCCAGGGTAATATAAATCTATATAACTTTTAAAAGTGTTGGCGTCTATCTTTTCATCATTGAAAGATACCTTAAGTTTGCCTTCAGTAACACCAGCTAAATCTATAGTTCTACGATAGAATAAATTATAATGGTCATTATCTAGATTATCAACTTTAAACTTTTCCAAGTCAGGAACAAATGTAACCTTAACATAAGACTTTGGATTAGCTGCTTTCACCTCAGTAACTTTAGCAGGTTCTGCAATACTCATATTATCTTTCCAAACTTGTATAAATTTTTTTTTCCTTTTAGCATCTACAATTTCTACAGTAAATTTTTTAGAAAATACCGAAACAAGTTTGCTCCCGTATCCATTTCGACCCCCTGTCGTTCTTTTCTCATCATCATCATAATTAGAACTAGTTAGCAATTCTCCAAAAATCATACTTGGTACTAATACTTTATGTTCAGGATGCTCTTCAATAGGAATACCTTTATCACCATTGTTGAAAACACTGATGTAACCTTCTTCTTTATTGTATTCTACTTTAATTGTATCACAACTACTGTCATTAACAGAAGCATCACGAGCATTCACTAGAATTTCATCAAATATCTTTAAAAAACCCGGAGTATAAGTAATATCTTCCTTTACAATTTTTGATTCTTTCCAAATCCACATTTTTTCGGTTGTTGGTTCTATGTCTCCAATATAGGTATCTGGTCTAAGAAGAATATGTTCTCTTGGACTTTTTTTATCATATTTGGTGACATCGGTTTTAGGAACTTTTTTTGACATTGAATGCTTATAAAATTACTTCTTTAAATTAAGTTTATCAATTTTTTTTTAGCCTTACTAAAATGCAGATTTATTTAGAGTGACGCGTATTTTAAGACTAAAAAATAAAAAAATATAAAAATTATTTTATATACTAATGTAATGCCTATTAATAATAGAAATGTCCGTTCAAAACCAACACCTCGTGTTGTCCCTGCGCCTCGTGTTGTCCCTGTGCCTTGTGTTGTCCCTTCAACTAATGATTCTAGTCCCGGTCCTACTGGCCCCGTTGGCCCCGTTGGCCCCGTTGGCCCCGTTGGTCCTGCTGGTCCCATTGGTCCCGTTGGTCCCGTTGGTCATATAGGTCCTCAAGGCCCTGTCGGAGCAGCAGGATCTCAAGGTCCTGCTGGCCCTCCTGGTTCTCAAGGTTCTGCTGGACCTTCTGGATCTCAAGGACCTGCTGGTTCTCAAGGTCCTGCTGGTCCTCAAGGCCCTCAAGGCCCCGAAGGACCCGGAGAAGCTACTACTGTAACTTATTCTCCAAGTGATTCATCTAGCTGGACTAATCAACCCACAAATGTTAAAGATGCATTAGACCATATTGCTGCTTTACTTAAAACATTAAACGGTGGCAACGGTCCTTAAATTCTATATAAAAAATAATTAATATATATTTATTATATGGAAGTTGATATTGATAAAGTAAACGAAGAAAATAATAAAAAAATGGTTAAAGACAAAAAATTAGAGGATTATGAAAAATTTTATAGAAAAGAAGAATATAAAATATCTTTAGTAAATATTGATAGTAGTTTTAGAAATAAAATTCCTAAAAATATCTATTCAACAAATGTTGTTTATTTACCACAAGACCCTTTAACTTTTACTGAAAATTCTTCAACGATAACTATAAATTATCCGGGTCATAATTTATTACAAAATGATAATATAATTATTCAAAATGTTCAAGCCAGTTCTTATGTTCTTAGCGGAGGTTTTTACTTGTTTCAAAATAATTCTTATTTATTTATTAAATTAAAACATAATATTAATTTGAATTATTTAAATTTATCCAATAAGTTAAAAATAGATATTTCAGCAATAAATACTACAGAAAATACTTATTTTTATGGCAATATACCACTTAATGCAATTATTGGAACATTTGAAATTAATTTACCATCGGTTATTGATTCTAATACCCCATTTAGTACTACAATATTAAATTACTTTAATGTAACATCTGCATCACAAATGGATTCAAATTATTTATTAATTAGTTTACCTTTCAATTATTTTTCCAAAACAGACCAAATATTAGAAATTACAGACTTTTACAAAATTACTTTTACAGATTTATTTGGAACACCAATAAATGGTATTAATGCGGATTTTCCAATTAATTATTTAAGATTACAAAGTTCTCAATCAGTCAGTCAAGTAATTGATTCAAATACTTTTACAATAGAATCTAATTACAGTACTTATACAGGAGGTTCTGGAGGTGGTAATACTGTTCAAATTATGAAAATTATAAATACTATTGAAGGTTATCCAGATGCTAATAATTATACTGTTAAATTAAAGAAAAATTTTAATAATGTAGTTAGAATTGAATTAGTTAGCACTGAATTTACATATATAGATTATTTAATTAAATCTTCAGGAATAAATAAAAATAATAGTATCTATTGGAAAAATTTAGACGATGGAAACAATATTTATTCAACTACAATTAATGAAGGTAATTATAATGCAACTAATTTAATTTCTAATTTACAAACAGCAATGAATTCTGTTCCCAGAATTACATCTACACTTGAAAATCCAGTTTATAATGACTTTTCAATTAGTTTGAATTCTTATACTCAAGAAATAGTATTTACTGCATATAAAACAGAACCAATTCCAAATGCCTTAAAAATTGATATTATAGAATTAAATGGAACACAATATTTTATATTAATTATAAGACAACAAAGTAATTTAGTTAATGTTGGTGATACAATTACCATTAGTAATAGTGATGATATAGGATTAATTTCAAAAAGTTTAATTAATACTTCACTAACAGTTTATTCAATTAATAAAGAAAATAATAGTTACACAATTTTATTTGCTCCAATTAATCAAATTACAACTAGTCAAGATTTAGGAACAACTCTAACTGATACCGGTGGAGGTGCTGTGATTGTTAAGACTTATGCAGACTTTTCTCTTTTGTTTAATTATAATGATACGGTAGGTAGTGTATTAGGATTTAAAAATGTAGGTAGTGTTAATGCAATTACACCTTTTAATACAAAGATTTCTAATTTTAATTTATATCTAAATGATACTCAATTAAATTCAGTAGGAAATATAGATACTTCTTGTCAAATATTAAATTTTAGTGGTAATAATAATTATTATTTATTATATATTAATGATTTTGAATTAGTACAAAATATTTCAAGTGTTCCTATCGCTTTTGCTAAAATATTATTATCAGGACAACCAGGAGATGTATTATATAATACATTTATTAATTATCCTTTGGAATTTGATTTTCCTTTACAAACTTTAATAGAATTACAAATTAAAATAATGTATCCAGATGGAACATTACCAGACTTTAGAAATATTAATCATAGTTTTACTCTTAGAATTACTGAATCAGTGAGTACCCCAAGAAATACGGGTATTAATTCTAAAAACACAACGTTTTTTCAGACGATGAAGGATTTGGCTTCTTAAAATATTAGCCTCTTAGAGAATGAAGACATCTAATTATCCTTCCTTGATTTATATTAAATTTTAAAACATTCTCACAAATTACATTCCAGTTTAATACAGTTTTGCTTACAAATGTATCAAAGTAGGAATTTGCTTCTTTTATATTTTTATAAGCAGTTGAATCTTCATTAAATAAAATATTAGTATCAACAGTTAATAATCCAAGAACACCATCTAATAATTCTTTTATTGATACTAAATTAAATTCGCTTTCTTTATTTGAATCTTCAAAAATATTAGTAGCATTTTCTACAATTTTAGGTGCTATATCTATATTTAAAATATTTTGTATTTTGTCATTAATATGTTCATTTACTATATCATTATCAAAATTAGCTCTTAATATTTTTTTAATTAAAATAATATAAGAAGCAATAATATATTTACGTGTCATTTCAATTAATAAATCTTTAACAAAACTTAATACCTTATTATTATTAGTATACTTTCCTGATTTAAAATAAATTTCACTATTTGCATTACTGTTTGTATAAAATGTTAGAATATCATCCGTAATTAATTCTCTTTCTTTATTATTTGATAAATATGTATTTAATCCAGCGTAATTTAAGTTTGTAATATTTAATAAATTTAAATTTTTATCACTAATATATTCATTCATTATATAACAGACTCTTTCAAATGATTCATCTAAATCATTAGGAAAATTATTTCCATATTTATCATTACTTAATATTGAATTTACCACTTCTTCCTTTTGATATAAAACAAAATTACATATCCATTCTTTAAACTCATCTTTATTTCCATTAGTTAATTTAAATAAGTGATTATTAAATTCATCCTTTAAAAAGCTATAAGAATCTGAATCGGTAAACTCAAGTAGATTGGGAAGGATAGAATCGTGATGAAATTTTAGTATTGGAAAAATAGGAGTTTGACTATTTGAATCTAAAAGAAATCTAGCATTGTTTTCTAATAATCTTATATAGATTTGATTATGAATTTTTAAGACATATTTATATTTTAATAAATCGGAATTTGCATATTCTTCTGGATAAATGATAAATTCATTTATATCATCTTTTCCAGGAGAAGCACATATTCTATTTTTCTCTAATATTTTAGTATTTACAAATTGTAAGTCAACACTGGTTTCTTTTAAATTTATTCCATAATCCTTAGGATTATTGTATAATCCATTATATATTTTTTCTATCGCTTCAGTAAATTGAGTTAAATAACTATTGTCATCTTTAATAATCTTTTCCATAAATACTTTTGTTTGAAAGTCAATATATTTTTTAGCTAAATCATTTACAAGTTCTTGTGTTAATTTACCTATAACTAAGTATTTTTGAGAATCATCAACTGATTCGGTGGTTTTGAATAATTTATAAATTTTAAGCTCTTGTGCAGGATTAAAATTATTTTTAATATTATCAAAAACTAATAATATAATTTTCATCAAGTTATATTGATATAATTCGCTTAACATTGATGTTAATGAAGGTGGTAATTTAGAATCTTTTGCCAAGATTAGTGATTCAGGTTGTATTATATAAGTTCCTTCAGAAAGTTTATCTAAAAACTCATTCATTAACAATGGATGATTTCTTACACCATCTTTAAATATGGTATATTTTTGAATTTGTGTTAAATCTGTAGCACTTAAAATTTTTTCTGGTTGTGATTGTAAAGTGTCATCGGGTATTATTTCTGGATTATGTAATTTATATTGAGTTCCAATTTTATAATATAAATTTTTTCCAGATTCATCAAAAAATAAAACTCTTTTTTCTTTATCAATAGGAGGCAATAAATAATAATTAAATTTAGGTAGTTTTAAGAGATGTTCTTGATGAAAAACATAATAATATATAAAAATATAACCATTGTATTTATTTAATAAACTAATAATCTTTTCTACTTTTTCTTTAATTTTTTTTTCATTATAATCTCTATCTAAAAATTCAGCAGTAAGTGCAATAAATGGATAAATATCTCTAAAATATTTTGATAAAATTTTATTATCACTTATTAAAATAATTAGACTATTACTTACTGTTCTGTCATTCAAAAAATTATATAAAATATTAATTAGATACACGTGTTCTTCAGTTTTACTTCCAGGTGGTCGTGTAGGGTCGTAAACTTCTTGATTAAACTCTTGACATAATGTTGTAATTTCATTTTTAGTTTCTTCTATTTTTTTCTTAATTTCTTCTTTAACATCCGTAACAGTTAATGGACTAAATTCTTCTCCAAGATTAGAAATCCAAGAATCAGCTTCAACTTTATGTAAATTTAATTCAGATAAATCTTTAAACCCTCCCCATTTTTTTGTAATTAGTTCAGTTATTGATTTTTTAATAATTTCAAATTGTTCTTTAATAATTTTATTTCTATCAGTTACTTTTTCATCGATAGCTAAATCTACTAATTTTTTCTTGTAATCTAAAATTAATTTATCTATTTTAGAATCATTAAATAAAGATAAATCTAATGTATGTTTTAATAAACCTAAGAACGGGTCATCTTTTATTATATCCCATAATTCTTGTTTAATTGCTATTAAATCTTCTCTCTTTGTAAAATCTACCTTTTTAGGTTTTTGTATAAAGTCTTTAACTTCTTTAGGTTCTTCATATAATTCTATTTTACCTTGTAATGCATAATGCAAAGAAGAAAAACCATAATTATCTTGAAAATTTAAATCAACATCTAAAGATATTAAATAATTAACAATGGTGGAATATTGAGCTTTACAAGCTAAATGAATTGGTGTTTGATTTTCCTTATTTGGTTTATCAGGATGAACATTATTTTGTACTAAAAATTTAACAATATTTAATCTATGAAACTCTTTTTTTAATGGATTAGAAGAAGTAATTACCTTATGAATTAAATTATCTCCAGATATTGGGTCTTCAACATTCAAAGTAATATTATTAACTACTGAATATTGTTTTAATCCTTGGGAATCCATTAAATTAATCATACTAAATAATTCTTCTATTTTTTCTTTAGGAATTATTAATTTAGGACGATAAGGTAAAGTCATTGGGTCAATTCTAGGTATAATAGGTGCTCTAGGTTTCATATCTAATTCAGTCTTTCTTTCAATAGTACTCTCCATTCGTTCCTTTAATAATAATGTTGTTTTATCAATCATTGCAAATTTTTTCTGTAATTGTGTATTAAATCTTTTTTCCATAATATCATCTTGCATTTATATTATATTATGGTATAATTTAATTTAAAAAAAATAAATTATATTATTAATAATGCTAAAATACGGAAAAGTATTACCTGTCTCAACTATGAGTTCCAAAACAACCACTGTAAGAAATATTGGTAATTTATCTAATAATAGTAGTCCCACTACAATAATAAATAATTATTCTACTAACCAATCAACTTTCATTAAAAGTGTTAATACTACTCAACCTATAATAAATTATAATTCTTTTGAAAAAAAATATGTTCAACAAATCATAATTACTGGTACTCAAAATGTTTTTTTTAAAAATATACTTAATTCAATTGGTGAAAATATTACATTTACAGGTAAAATAATTTCAAGAAATACAAATAATAATATTGCAAGTTTTCTATTTTCAGGATATAGTAAATTGAATGTTGTAAATTATACTGTAAATACTTTACATTCAGATGATTTAATTAATTGGAAAATTATATCAATGACTCTAAATGATTTAGATTTAATTTTAAAAGTTAACAGTAATCAAGCTAATTGGGTTATTTCAATTGATAGTATTTCAATTTAAATATAATATTTTATCTAAACTTAATATATAAGTATGACTGATATTACAGGTTCAACAGGATGGACAGGGGCAACAGGATTAACCGGATTTACAGGAGCTACAGGGGTAACTGGTTTTACAGGATTTACAGGAGCTACAGGATTTACCGGATTTACGGGAGTTACAGGATTTACAGGAACTATAGGAACTACAGGGGTAACTGGTTCAACTGGACCTCCGGGAAGTACAGAAAATACAGGGGTAACAGGTTCAACTGGGAGAACTGGTTTTACTGGTTCAACAGGATTTACCGGATTTACGGGAGTTACAGGATTTACAGGAACTATAGGAACTACAGGGGTAACTGGTTCAACTGGACCTCCTGGAAGTACAGAAAATACAGGGGTAACAGGTTCAACTGGGAGAACTGGTTTTACTGGTTCAACAGGATTTACAGGATTTACAGGATTTACAGGAACTATAGGGAGTACAGGGGTAACTGGTTCAACTGGACCTCCTGGAAGCACAGAAAATACAGGGGTAACGGGTTCAACAGGCAGAACTGGTTCTACTGGTTCAACAGGACCAATAGGACCTACAGGATTTACAGGAGCTACAGGAACTACAGGACCAATAGGAACTACAGGATTTACAGGATTTACAGGAGTTACAGGAGCTACAGGATTTACAGGAACTATAGGGGTAACTGGTTCAACTGGACCTCCTGGAAGTGCAGAAAATACAGGGGTAACGGGTTCAACAGGCAGAACTGGTTTTACTGGTTCAACTGGAACAATAGGAGCTACTGGCTTTACAGGATTTACAGGGCCTCCAGGTACTATCGGTGCATTAGCACCACTTCCTACATCAATATTTTATTATTCAACAAATGTTACAAAATCAAATGCTGCTAGTTTTATATTTAATCCTAACACAAAAGACGTAGTTAATTCTGTTGGAGAATTTAAAGGAGTTTTTGATTTAACTTCAGGTCTATTAACAAATAACACACTTAATATACTTAATTATATAATAGATATACAATTAGCTACAGATATTGGGTGTTTTGTTAGTTTTGAATTTTTTACAAATCCACCAACTACTTCTATTTGGATAAATCGTTTTCTTGAAAATACAACTAGTAATTGTATTTCTCATACAGTTTCAATTCAACCAGGAGATAATTTTTATGTAAGATGTAATGTATCTAATTATTCAGGTAATTGGAATATCTTAGCAAATAAATCATTAATTAAATTTACACAATTAGAATATATTATTGGTCCAACTGGTACGACAGGTAATACTGGTTTTACTGGAGTAACTGGTTCATCTGGATCTACTGGAACTACTGGAAATACGGGTCCACCTGGTCAAGCTTCAATGACAGGTTCTACAGGTTCTACAGGTTCTTTTGGTGCAACAGGTTCAACAGGTTTTACTGGTTTTACTGGTCCACCAGGAAGTGTTTCAGCATCTGGCGCAACTGGTTCTACTGGTACTACTGGTTTTACTGGTTTTACTGGTCCACCCGGAGATGTTTCAGCATCTGGCGCAACTGGTTCTACTGGTACTACTGGTTTTACTGGTTTTACTGGTCCACCAGGAAATGTTTCAGCATCTGGTGCAACAGGTTCTACTGGTACTACTGGTTTTACTGGTCATACTGGAAGAATTGGTGTAACAGGTTTTACTGGATTTACTGGTTTCACTGGTATAGGTGCAACAGGTATAGAAGGTTCAACAGGTTTTACTGGTTCAACTGGACCTCCTGGACCTGTTGGACCACGAGGACCTAGTAATGGACCTCCTGGACCACGTGGACCACGTGGAGAAAATGGTCCTCGTGGTCCAGCCGGATTAAAAGGGGATAGAGGCCCAGAAGGTCCAGCAGGACAACCCGGTAGTAGTACTACATATATACCATCTAATCCAAACGATTGGTTAAATAGTAATCCTAAAACATTAAGAGAGGCTATAGATAGAATTGCAAGTGTATTAGCAGGATTAGGACAAAGACCATAAATTATTTTGTAATTAGTTCATCAATTAATTCTTGTTTTGTTTTCTTTTTATTACTACCATTAACTTTTTTATCTAAAGATATATCTTCATTTTTAGCTAATTCTTGAAGTTCACTTACTTTTAATTTTGTTAAATTACTTGAATCATATTTAGATTTATTTACAGGTAAAATATCATTATTAATTTCAATTTCTAAATTATTTAATACATCTTCTAATTCTTCACTCGCATTTACATTTAATTTATTTTCAATTAAAGTTTCTTCTAAATTATCATTAGAATAAATTTCTAAAACACTTTTTTTACTTTTTTTACTTATATATGTAGAAGATGATTCTTCTTCTTCAGATTCAGATTCAGTTTCAGATTCAATTTCAGATTCAGATACAGATAATTCTTCTAAATTATTTTTTTCTTCTAAATCTGTTTCCTTATCTTTTTCTAAATAAACTGGTAGTTCTGGTGCAATAAATTCTTTTTTAACAGCCATTTTATTAGGTAATTCTAATTTTAAATTATTAAGTTCAATTTGTTGTTTAGGTAAAGGTTGTTGTTTAGGTAAAGATTGTTGTACTAACTGTTGTTTAGGTAAAGGTTGAGGTACTAACTGTTTTTGAGGTAAAGGCAAAGGTTGAGGTAATGGTTGAGATACCACTTGTTGTTGTTTAGGTGATTCTGGATTTTGATTATGCAATTGTGCACGATATGCATCCTCTAATTTTTGAATCCTATCTCTTTGTTCATCCATATCTTTGTACATAAAATATATTACTACAGCTAAAGTAAGCAAAATTAGAAATTTAAAATCAAATAGTTTAATCATTACTAAATCTAATATATAAATATTTAATAAACTCACTTTAAATAATTTTATTTCTAGCTATATAATAATGACAATATCATCAAAATTTAAAGATTTAAAGAAAAATATACTTTTTGTAACAAATTTAGTGATTATATCAAACTTAATTAATTATTATTTGTCTGGTGAAAAGTTATATGATAAAGAATGGTTATATACTTCTTTTGCTATTTTAATTACTTATATAATTTATATTTTAGTTGTAAATGATTATGTTAAAGTTGATGATAAAGATTATCTTAGAAAAAGAATGAAAATGGATGCAATTAAATATTTTGTTATTTTTACAATATCACATTTATTAACTAATTATTTAGTACACGGATCTTTTAAAGCTTCTAGTTTATGGTTGGTGCAAACAATAATAACTGTATTTTTTTATGTAAATTTTGATTATATATTTTCTGATTTTGTATTAAAATTAAATACTTATAAAAGTTTATTTTTAGATATATTAAAAATTTTCTTTGCTGAAATATTAGCTATGTTAATAACTTTTCAAACGATTGATTTAGTAGATATGTCTCAATTAATTGCTTATATAGTAAGCTATTTAGTTTGGGCATTAATTATAAAAAAATTAATTTAAAATCTAGATATTATTAAATTATAAATGACTGGAGGATTAATTCAACTAGTATCATCTGGTAAACAAGATGGATATTTAACTTTCAACCCACAAATTACTTTCTTTAAGAAAATATATAGAAGACATACAATATTTGGGATTGAATTTCTTTCTACTGCACCAGACCAACAACCTGAATATAACAATCGAGTAACTTTTATTTTAAATAATATATCAGATTTAATTTCAAGATGTTACGTAGAAATAACAATTCCAACTTTATCTTTTACAGAAAGCGCAACTGTAACTAATTTAAAACAAAATCAATTACAAAATCTTCAAAATCAATATAATAAATGGTTTACATTGTATACTAATTTAAAAAATTATTGTTCTATTGAAATTTTATTATATCAAAATGTAACTCAACTTTTACAATCTATAAATATTACCCTAAACCTTTTAAAACAAAATGTAATAAAATTTAATTCAAAATATAAAGCTACTAAGAATTCTTTACAAAATTTAATTGTAGATAGTGTATTTAGTCAAATAAATTTAACAGGTTATATATTACAATTAAATTTAATGATTGTTGCTAATGATTATACACCTTATAATACTGCTACTGAAATAAATATAAATGATTTAACAACAAATATTAATGTTTATTATAACAATATAATTACTAATTTAAAATATTATTATTCAAATTATATATTTTATAAAAAACAATATAATAATTTAAACAATAAAAATGTTCCTTTTGCTTGGAATAAAAATTTAGCTCATATATTTTTTAATGATTTTGAAGTTGAAATTGGTGGTCAAACTATTGAAAGTTATAGTTTAGAACAATCAATTATTTACCAAACACATCATTTACCTGCTGAACAAACAGATAATTATAATATTATGATTGGAAATACTGGAAATTTAAGTAATTTTGATAATACTACTAAAGTAGGACAAACTTTATTAATACCATTAAACTTTTGGTTTTGTAAAGATATTGGATGTGCATTACCTACAGTTGCATTAGCAAATGCAAATGTATCAATTAATTTAAAAATTAATAGTCTTAAAAATTTATTATATTTTGAAGATTTAGAACAAGAATATTATAATTTTTTAGTTGTAACTGTTCCTAATGATAAAGTAACACAAAAAACATTAAATTATAGTAGTTTTACATTAGACCCAGAAACAAATTTAATTACATATAAATGCACTAATATTACATATGGTCTATTAGCAATAAATTATCCATCATTAGAAAGTGTAGACAAAAATGATGATTTAACTGAAATATTAAATCTATATGGAATAAAAATTAATAATCAATTAGTTATGGAATTAAAACAATGGATTAACTTTAGAAAAAATTATACTAAAGACCAAAATGTTATTAATCCTGGTGCTAATAATAACTTTTTACAATATTATAGTTCTGTGCCAAAACCACAAATATCTTTAATTACTGAATCAGTTTATTTGGATGATGTAGAAAGAAATAAATTTGCTTCTGTTAAATTAGAATATGTGGTTGAAATATTTCAAGAAAATGTGTATGATATAGAAAATCAAGCATTAGTAAGTGGTGAATTTAGTATAGATAGACCAGTTAAAGAATTAAGTTGGATAACACAACCAAAATTATTGGTTAATGGTTTAACTGAATACGGTAAAACATATATAACGGATTTTGAATTTAAACAATTTTTTACTAGTGATTATTATAGTAACCGGTCTATCACATTAAATTATCAAGATATAATTAAACCAATCTATGATTATAAGTTTTTTAATCCTCTCCAATCTTATCAATATTTTAATAATTCATTATTAGATGGCGTATATTGTTATAATTTTGGATTATATCCAGAAGAAAATCAACCTTCTGGTACTGCAAACTTTAGTATGTTCAAAGGTAAGTTATTTAATTTTGTATTAGATAAGAATTTTTTAGCACAATATTTTGACACAACTTTTAATCCATCTCAATTTGGATTAACATTAACATTTATGGCTAGAAGTTATAACTTTTTTATTGTTGAAAAAGGTTATGGAAGAATGGTTTTTGCAACTGGTTAGGCATCGTTTCTTTTAACACTTCGCTTTTAACGCTTCGCTTAAAGAAAGTACTCACTTATATCATCTACTTCATCAATTTCTATTTCTTCTATATTTATAAATTTTGGATTTAATAAATTATTTAATTTTAAATCAGCCATATTAAATTCTTCAAAAATATTAATTACAACTTGTAATAATTCAAGTATTTTTGAATATACTAAATACGTATATTTAATTTTATTTTCATCTTCTAAATCTAAAAATTCATCAATACTTAGCATTGGTATTTTTAATGATTTAAAAACTTTTTTACCAAATAATTTTACCATTCTAGATAATCTTTCAATCGCTGATTCAAAAATTAAATATTTACTATTATTAATATTTAATTTAATTATTGGTCCCATTTTATCTACAAAAGAAGAAGGAGATTTATAATTATCAAAAATACATTTAACTTCATTTCTAAGATTATGTAAATAATTTATTTGATCATTTACATTTTTTTTCCAGAAAGTTTTATTATGATAAACACCATACCATTTTTTTATTAAATTTAATTTTTTTGTTCTGTCAATAAAAAATAAATAAAAAGATTCTAAAATTTCAGATGTATCAGTATATTTTCCTGGTAAATCACCGCTAATAAAATAATATGGTTCATTTTTAAAAATATCTATATTATTTTTCATTATAAATCTTAAAATAATAGCAGCATAATAATCATCAATTAAATGAATATTATTAAAAAATCTAAAAATTAAAAAATGTGGATATTTTATTTCTTTAAGATTTTTATCAAATAATTCCCAATCAATCATTTATAATATAAGTAATAAAATAACTAATCATTTACGCCCTCTAGATTTCATTTTCTACCCCCTGGTCTCATTTTCTACCCCTCTGGTCTCATTTTCTACCCCTCTGGTCTCATTTTCTAACCCTCTGGTCTCATTTTCTAACCCTCGATAGAGGAGATGGTGTTTTACAATCAGGACAAGCATCTCCAGTGTAACTAATTTTGCATCTAGGACATCTAATTGTAATAGTTTGAGCTACTTTTATAACTGGTTTAGGAGTAAAATTTTCTTTTTCTTTAATTATAATATCTTTTTTAGAGGTTGTGGACATATCACCGGCAAATTCAATCGCTTCATAACACTCTTCACAATAATAGTTATCATTGTGACAGCGAGCAACATTTCGTACTTGTGTAGTCGTGGAATTTATAACAATTTCTTTTAATTTACACAAAGAACAATTCATTATTATATAAAATATGTATATATAAAAAAAAAATATCAATTTTTTTTATTGTAAAAAAATTGTTTTAAATTATAATTATCATTAATAAATATAACTTTAATATGGGAGTACCAGGCTTTTTCTTATGGCTACATAAAAATTACAAAAAAAAATCATTTGTTTTTGTAAAAGAGAAGATAAATAACAAAGAGATTACCGATGAATTAAACAACATAGACTATTTTTTAATAGATACTAATTGTTTAATCCATCCAATGTGTTTTAAAATTTTGGCAGAAAATCCAGACATGGATAATCAAGATAAATTAGAGAATAAAATGATAAATAAAGTATTAGAATATATCGAAGAAATTTCTAATTACGTTAAACCGAAAAAAGGTATATTTATTGCTATTGACGGTGTTGCACCCGTTGCTAAAATTAAACAACAACGAAGCAGAAGATTTAAATCTGTTCACGATAAAGAATTATGGGATAAAATTAAAAAGAAACACGGGAAAGAAGTTTCTAATGGATGGAATAATAGTGCAATTACACCAGGAACTGTTTTTATGGAGAAACTACATAATAAAATTACTGCTTGGTCTACTGAACAAAAAGTACAAATTATTTATTCTTCTTGCAATACTCCTGCAGAAGGAGAACATAAACTATTACAATTTATTAGAACTAATCAAAAGAATAAGGAAGAATATAAATATGTTTTATATGGATTAGATGCTGATTTAATTTTCTTAGCATTAAGTACGAATAGTAATTCTATCTATTTACTAAGAGAAGCTAATCAAATTAATAAAAATGAACCTGAAGGTACATTAAATTATGTATCTATTAAAATAATGAGAGAATGTATTAAAAATACTTTTAAATCAGATAATGATAGAGTTATTAATGATTTTGTATTTCTTTGTTATTTCTTAGGTAATGATTTTTTACCTCATCTTCCTTCTTTAAACATTCATCGAGATGGTATTCAAGATTTAATTAGTTCTTATCTAAAAATATTTGAAGAGAAGAAAGAATATTTAGTTGACGGTGTTAAAATAAATAATGATTTTTTAATAAAAATTATAGATATTTTAGCAGAAAAAGAAGAAGGTTCTTTGAGAGCACAATTTGGTGAACATAAAAGATATGCTAAATGTGATTCAAGTGATAATTATGAAAGAGAAATATTTCGAATTGAAAACCTACAATTTAAAGTTGATGACCCTATTCAATTAGGTTCAGATAAACCAGATGAATGGAAAAAAAGATATTATAATTATTATTTTGGTTGCACTACTGAAGAAAGTATGAATACCTTTGTAAAGAAAATGGTTGAAAATTATATGATTGGAATTAAGTGGGTAACTCATTATTATTTTGATAAATGTCCTTCTTGGGATTGGTATTTTCCATATGAACATCCTCCTTTTTTGTCAGACGTGAAAAAATATTTAGCAGAGATTGATATTAATAGTATCAAGTTTGAAGAGGGTAAAGCATTGAAACCTTTTATGCAATTACTTTGTGTTTTGCCCCAACAATCTAACTATTTGATACCTCTTAAACTAAGGAATTTAATGACTAATCCTAAATCGTCTTTGGCTCATTTATATCCTTTAGATTTTGAACAAGATTTTATTAATAAAAATAAATATTGGATGGGTATACCATTATTACCAAGTTTAGAAATAGATTTAGTAAAATATATATATTGTAAGTATCAAGACGAATTATCAAACGAAGATAAATTTAGAAATAGGTTATGTGATAATTATATATATAATTAAACTAAATATATATAGAAAGTTTATTTATAATTAAATATATATTATATATTATGGAGAAAAAGAAAAATTTTAATTTGATACACGAAAGAATAGATGAAATTAATAAATTATTAAAGGACAAAACGGTTGATTCAATAATAGATTTCAAATCATCATCAAACGACTCATCAACCGAAGATATTAGAGACTTAATGCCTAAAAAATATATAGATTTTGGCAAAGCAATTTCAGATTTGGGAGGCAAATTATTATATATTAAAAGTGGATCAACAGGTCATACTTTTAAAGGTGTTTATCCTCCTTTACCAGATGATAGACCTGATCCAAGAAGTTCTTATGCGGTAAAAATCGTAGCATATCCTAAGAAAGAAAATTACGGAGATATGTACAATGTAAAAAGACCAGAAAATGCAGAATTGATGATGATTAAATTATTATCGCAATTTGTAAGAAATTCACAAACACCTCATATTGTTTTACCAATTACAACATTTAATACTTCAATTAAACCATTTTTATCTTTAACAAAAAACAATATTGTAGATAATAAAAAGTTTGAGCAATTTGTAGAAAGATATGAAAAAGGAGAATATTATCAAAATGTTTCTGTATTAATATCAGAATGGGCAAATGGTGGCGACTTATTAGATTATATTAGGAAAAATTTTAAAACATTTAAAACAAGACATTGGAGAACTATATTCTTTCAAATATTATCGGTATTAGCAATTGTTCATGCAAAATACCCAAGTTTTAGACATAATGATTTGAAGGCAAATAATATTTTAATAAATATCATTGACCAATCGAAAAATAAATATAAATATGTAATTAATAATCAATGTTATATTGTTCCTAACATTGGCTTTCAAGCTAAATTATGGGATTTTGACTTTGCATGTATTCCAGGAGTTGTAAATAACTCTAAAGTAGAATCAGATTGGTGTAAAGAAAGATGTAATATATCACCTCAACAAAACAGATACTATGATATACATTATTTTTTTAATACATTAGTTAGAAAAGGATTCTTTCCAGATTTTTTTGATGGAACTGAAGAAAGTGGTAAAACAGTTCATTATGTTCCTGATGAAGTTAAAGACTTTGTCAAAAGAATTGTTCCTGAAAAATACAGAACTGGAAAATATGTTCATGAAAAAGGAAGAATAAATATAAATGACGAATACTTGACTGCGGATGAAATTCTAAAAACAGATTCATTTTTTAAGATTATGAGAGAAAATAGTAAAGAATGCGATTAAACTAGAGTAGAAAAATTCATATCAGAAATAGAAATTGAACCTGAATCACTTAAGTTTAATGTATTTAATTTTAAAGTATTCTCTGTTTCTGTATTAAATTCTGGTTGAGTTTCTGTTAATTCTGTTGGTTCATTATTATAATTGAAATTACAAGTTGGTTCTTCTTCTTTTAATGGGAATGGAAAGATATAGTTTTTAACTATTTCATAATATTTTAATACTATAGTAATTATTGTACCCTTTGATAAATAATTAGCCAATAACAGTAAAACTACAATCAGAATAATATTATTTAAAATCATTAAATTATATTATTATAGATTTAAATTATTTGATTTACTCACCTGGATTATCCAGTGCTTCCATAGCACCATCGTAATCATCATCTACGTCATAATCATCAATATCTAATGATTCAAAAGCTTGTTGTGAATCATAATTTTCATCCTTTTCTTTATCTTTCTTATCTTCCACTTCTTGATTAGTTAATAATTCTTGATAAAATCCAACTACTTTCAAACTATCATCTTTATAAGGAACTTCATTGATTAAAATATGGTCAAACTTTCTAATGTTAGAATCAGAATAAGGTCTAAAGTATTGATTGAAAGAAAATTTAATTAACTTAATTATTAAATAAGACAATTCAGATTGAATACTAATTTGTTTATTATTATCTAATAATTTATTAAATCCAGATACCAAAAAGTAAATTAACCTACAATCTGAATTATTTAAATAATTCATATTACTGCAATCAAAATAATTTTGATTTGTTTCTATTTTAATATTATCAGGAATTGGTTTCAAATCTAGATTATTTAAAATAACATTTAAATTTTTAAATACATCATCAATATTAAAATTCTTTATTTTTTTAGTAAATTCATCAATTAAACTCTTTTCTTCTGAACCATAAAGACTGTTAAATCTACCATTATGATTTATATTATTTACAATAGAATTAGTTCTAGATATGATTTGATTTAAATTTAAGATTCTAGTTCTTAAATAATTACTGACTATATAATAAGAATCTGTAAATAGATTTTCATCAGTAATTAAATGAAATAAATTAATGTATTTATTTTCATTACCTAATAGCATTAAAGAATCTCTAATAGATAAAGTCATTTTTAAAGAGGAATTAGATTTGGTTTTCTTAAATTCCTTATTATTTTCAGAATAGCCTAAATATTGAAAAGTTATTAGATCATAATAAACATATACATTATGTGATTTATCTTTGTAATAAATTACATCCTTTTTGTAATTAGGATGATTTTTATAAGTTTCTATTTTATTCTCACTAGATAAAATATATACTACTTCTTTTCTAGCATTTCCAAAATAATCATGATCTAAAATATAGACATTGTCTTTTAAATAAATAACTTCATTGTTGATTTTTATTTTGTTTCCTAATATTTTTGATAATCTATCTGTAAAATCAGATACATATGAATAAACTTTATTATTGGTTTCACTTTCATAAGCTTTATTAAAAATTTCAACAATAGATTTAACTTTATTTTTTTCTGCTTCTATTTTTTCTAAATTTATTTTCATTTGTTTAATTGATTCTAAATTAGTTTCATAAGATAATTCTTCTAAATTCTTTTCCATTTTTTCTAAATCTTTATCACTGAACTTTGCAATATTTGGATCTTTTCCACACAACTTACATTTACCTTCTGAGTTTAACTCGTGAAATTCTCCTGAGATACAATATTTCTTTGCTAGTTTTTCTAAATTCAATATCTTTAGTTTATGTAAATACATTTTATTTTCATTTTCAGGAGATGTTGACCTTTGATATAATTTTACTAATTCATTATAAGATTGATTACATAAAGTACATACCATATCATTATTATCAAATTTCCACTTGTGAAATTTACCATCTGGACAATTAGTTAATAAATCTAAATTAGAAACTGGTTTTAAATTTTCAATATTATCCATTTCAGATAAAGTTGATTCACAACTATCTTTGTGTTTAGATAAATTAGTAATATCTAATTTTTTAGATTCTTCTATATTAATCAAAATATCTTTACTACCCGCGTAAGTAATTTTTTTGGTTGTTTGGTCGTAATTAACTTTCTTTGCAGATTTTTCTTCTATTCTTTTTAATAAGACTGCATCATTAAAATTTATCTTGACCTTTTGACTAAATTTATTATTAATGAATTCATACAAGAAATTTTTAGAATCTACATCAAAATTAGCATCTCCTAAAGAATTCATTAAATCTATCAAAGTACAAATAATTGTTTTTTGAGTATTAATTTTTGCTGTTTGTCTTAATTTAGCTAATTCGTCTTTACTTCTTCCTTCTACATTATCATTCCATAACCAAATTCTACTATTAATAAATATAGAAGAAAAATAATAAATTACATAACATAACAAAGGAATCTTTTCAATTAAAATTTTATCCTTTTGATTGATTCTTAAATAAATGTCTTTGAATAATGTTTTACCTACTTTATCAAAAATAAAGAAGTTACAAAATTTATCTTCTTTTAAATTTAATATTTGCCCAGGATTAATATCCAAAACAATAAAAAATAATAAATAAGTAACAACATTATTGTATTTAATTAATTTATAATAGTCAGTATCAGTTGAACTAGTTAAGAAAATTTCATCTTTCAATTCAAAAAAGAACAAGTTAGTATAATCTTTATTAATGCCGTAATCTGGTCTATTCTTTGCATGCTTTCTTAAATATTCAGTATGCAATAAGATTAAATCAAGTACATCTTTTATTATTAATTTTCTTTTTAATCGAATGGTTGGACTTGTTCCAATAAATGTTATTAAATCCCCAGCGTAAGCTATCTTTTCTACATTCTTTTCTAAATTTCTAATAATTCTTAAAAATCCAGAATATTTTGGAATTTCTTCTAATCTTTGATTAATTGCAATATTAGTAGTCATAAATGTATCTAATTCTTCTACATATGTTCCTTCATAAATAAACTTTTTAATAGATAACTCTTCATTACAACTCTTACAAACATAATCACCATTTTTATTTAATTTAATATATTGTTTTCCAAAATCTACTACTGCTTGAGAAAATTCATCAGTTTTAATCTTGGCTAATCTATTTACATTTCTCCATTTTAAATAATGTAAACAAATTGGTTCATTTCTAATCTTTTCTAATTCTATTTCTTCTTCTTTTTCAAAATTTATTTTAATAATATTCTTTTCTTTTGTGTCATATTTATATGTTGGTAATTTAATCATTTCTGCTCTTTTTCCAGGAATCATTTCATCTACTTCATCTACTGTAATTTCTAGTTCTTTTAATTTACTGAGTGTTTTTTCAATCAAAAAGTTTCTTATTTCTGGATTTAAGTTAAAATCAAAATAAACTTTTGAATAAGCCTTTAACAAGTTATCAGAATCCCAAATAGTAATCTCATCTAAAGTCTTAATATAGTCTTCATATTTATTTTTAATTAAATCAATATAATTATTATAAATTTGAGATATCATTGTTTTTAATGAATTAGTATCTTCATAAGTAGTTGTTTTAATCTTATCTAAATTTATATCAAATAACCAATAATATAATTTTTCATTCTTACGATGTAGTGCTTTAACAAAATTATTAAAATTATTTTTATCTTTACTTAAAGTGTTTACATTAATCAAATCGTCAACTGTATAAGAATCCAATGGTTTTTTAGTAGGATTCCAAGCAACACCAACCACTGCTAGGTCTAAATTATCGTGACCAACACGAATGTCTAATGGTTCTTTCTTTTTCTTTTTTAAACTAATATAACGAATTGATTCAATAGTTCTTTTAGTTCTTAATTTAATACCATCTTTAGAAAAGTTTCTAAAGTTAACAAAAGGATACTTTCTAATATTTTCCAAATCAATTAATAAATCTTTATCTCCAGCGTTATCAGATGATTTTAACTTTTGAATTATTTTAATTTCTTCATTATCATTATAAATTAATGCTTTTCTAGGTTCATAAGATAAATTGAATAATTTCTCAGCTTCTAGTTTTAATTTTAAATTCTTTTCCATAATGGGTGCATAAAGATTTCTTATATTATTTAGTTTGCTCATTATATATTTCATTTTAGTAGCGTCTCTTTCTTTTAAACTGTCGCTTACTATTGATTCGGTATCATATTTTTCATTATTATCATTAAATCTTAAAAAGTCTTCATTAATAGGAATCAATACTTCTTTTGAAAATAAGAAATTAATAAAATCTTTGTTCTCTCTTATAATAAATTCTTTATTCTCTCTCATTTCTAATAAAAAATCATATATTTCTTCAGCTAAACCAGATTTTAATTCTTGAAGAGATAAAAACTTTTGAATTAAACTAAAGTCAATTAATTTCTTTTCATTCGATTTTATAATCTCTATATAAATATATTCACCAGCTTCTTTTTCTTCTTGATTTAATAAAGTAATAATCTCATTCTTTTCTTCTTTCAAATAGATTTGTCTAAAGATTAATGTTTTGATAATATTATGAAAGTTATCTTTTTTAATAAAGTTTTCTATAATGTAATCTTCACCTAAATCATTAAATAATTTTAAAGTTGAATCAAACTTTAATGGATTATTTGCAATTAATATTTTAATCTTATCCATACTTTTACCAGTTTCAATTAATGATTCTATATGTTTAATATCATTAAAGAATGTAATCATTTTTGAATTATTTTCAGAATTATAAAAATTAGGAATAGAAAAGATAGAATCTTTTTGATTTTTACTTGATTCAATTATGTTGGTTATAAATAAATCTCTACCACCTTTGTAATGATAAGCAATACCTAGATAAATATAAAACGCACAATATCTTTTAATGATACCAAAAACATATTCATAGTATGATTCATTTTTTAATAAATCAAGAATAAATTTCTTTGATACATTTTTATCAATAAAATCTTTTAGTGTTTCTAAAATTTGATTTTGATATTTTACAAAATTGGTATCCTTACTAAATGCTTGGAATGTTTTATGTTTAATTAAATAATCATCTAATTTGTTTAATATATTATCAAATAATTCATCTATTTTATTAATATACATTTATTATTAATATTAATCAGAAAAAATATTATAAAACTTTTTATTTCTTTTCTAAATATATATATATGTCCAATTCATTTACTACAACAATCTATAATGAACTTACTAGTGATTTAAATTTACCTAATTACAAAAATAATAAAAATATGTCTTCTATATTTTTAAAACAAGGAGGTGGTGGCAATGTTGGTTCAAATGACAGTAGTGATATTAATAACTTATTATCAATGTTAACTACTGAATCTAATTTGAATACTACTGATACTGATAAAATTGAAAACAGACTTAAAAATATGATGCAATCAGGTGGTGGTTTAGATATTTCTGTAACTTCTAGTGATAATTATTCTAGTTTATTCTTATCTAAAAATGAAGTCTTATCTGCTACTTCAAATTCCTCTAATAATGAAACATCTGTTCAAATGGGTGGTGGTAATGGATTATTATCTGATACATCTGTTCAAATGGGTGGTGGTAATGGATTATTATCTGATACATCTATTCAAATGGGAGGGGCGGAATTATTATCTGAAACATCTGTTCAAATGGTAGGAGGTTCTAGTAATCCTCTTTCTACTACCTCTATGTCTTTAACTTCTGCAATGTAAAAAATTTAATGTATAAATTATTTTATTATAAAAATATTATAATAAAATTATAAAAATTATTTTATAAAGTAAATTAATGTTTGGTAAACCCGAAGATAGTCTTCCTATGATGCCTATATCTCAAGATGGCGGAGCTAAAAGAAGAGCCTCCAAAAAATCCTCTAAAAAATCTAAAAAAGCTTCTAAAAGACGTTCCAAGAAAATGACTGGTGGTGGTAAAAAGAGATCCAGTAAAAGAGCTTCTAAAAAGGCCTCTAAAAAAGCCTCTAAAAAAGCCTCTAAAAAACGTTCCAAGAAATCCTCTAAGAAAATGACCGGAGGAGGTAAAAAGAGAGCTTCCAAAAAAGCCTCCAAGAAAGCCTCTAAAAAAGGCTCTAAAAAAGCTTCTAAAAGACGTTCCAAGAAATCCTCTAAAAAAATGACCGGTGGTGGTAAAAAGAGAGCTTCTAAAAAAGCCTCTAAAAAAGCCTCCAAAAAGGGCTCCAAAAAGGCCTCTAAAAGACGTTCCAAGAAAATGACTGGTGGTGCTAAAAAGAGATCTTCCAAGAGAGCTTCTAAAAAGGCTTCTAAAAAGGCTTCTAAAAAGGCTTCTAAAAAGGCTTCCAAAAGACGTTCCAAGAAATCCAGTAAGAAAATGACTGGTGGTGCTAAAAAGAGAGGTTCTAAAAAAGCCAGTAAAAAGGCTTCCAAAAAGATGAGCAAAAAAATGAGTAAAATGTGCAAAAAGAATAGCAAAAAGATGAGCAAAAAGATGAGCAAAATTTGCAAAAAGATGTCTGGAGGAGCTAAAAAATCCAGCAAAAAGGCTTCTAAGAAATCTAAGAAATCCAGAAAAATGAAAGGTGGTGCTAATGACGGATTTCAAGCATTTTTGGATTTAAAATCTAAAATTGCTAAAGATTTAAATGTACCTAATGGCCCCTCTCCTGGTAAAGTAGCTGCAGCTGTACAAAAGGAAATCAAAGAAAAACACATGGGTGCTGATGGAAAACCCACTATTCCTTCTGTAGAAGTATCTAAACAAGCCTATGACTTGTTCAAATCCGATATGGATAAATACAAAAAATTCTTGAATTAAAGTATTTTTTTTAAATAATTAATAATAATTAATTATTTATTTCAATATGTTAATTTTTTTACCATCGTCTAAAATTTCTAAGACTTGTGCTTCTCTAACTTCAGACCTTGTATTATTTTCCAAATAAAAAGTATCAAATTCATTAAATGCATTAGATGCACCATAATCAGTTAACCAAACACGCCCATTACAAGTATTTGTAATTCCAGATTCAGTTTGGGGATTGTGTCCAATAAACATTCTATCAACTTTATAAATTTCTTTTAAAGGAGACATTAAAGAATCACAAGTTTGAGAACTTTTTGTTTTACTACCGAAAACTCTATTCCATAAAGGAGAATAATCAGATGAATCTAATAAATCATCATAGTCGACATTATTATTTAACTTATCCCATAAATATAAAGATAAAATTTGATTCATATCTTGAACACCATATTTTTTAGCAATTTTAGGTATTATTCCAGCGTGAACAAATAAATTAGAACCAATAATTAGTGATAATTGTCTAGTGCATCCCAAAAAATTAGCAATTGGATTACCTGGTGTGAAAGCCCATTTTCTTGCTTCCATACCATCTTTAATAATCTCTCCTTCATTTGTTTCATAATTATCAAACTCTCTAACATTATCATGAGATACATATCTCATATCTCCTTTAACATTCATTAATTCATGATTACCAATAATTGAGTATACTGCACCACCAACTTTTTGAGCTTCTTGATGTAAAGAAGTAAAAAAATTTAATATTTTCATATCACTAGCCTCATCATTTTTAGTAGCAGTAGGTAAATGACAAGCTACTCCTGAAAATCTACATCTATCTATTTGGTCGCCAACTTGAACAACAATAGTTTCGCCACCAATCCATTTATTATTAGAATCAATAACTTTACCTATTTTTAATGATTTTATTGTCATTTCCCAATCTCCGTGTAAATCACCAATTACAATAATTCTTTTAACAGGAGGTAATACACTAGGTAATTGATTAAAATTAGTACATTTTTCTTTATAAATTTTTTCCCATTCTTTTTTATTCATCATATAATTAGATTAGAAAATAAATTTATAAGGAAGAATAATCTCCAAATTCATATCCAGGTAAACTTTCAAAAGTGTCAGCGCAAGTACCGGTAATATAATTACTGTCTTGAAAGTTTTCTTTTAAAATACTACAAGAATTGCAAGTGGCATTTGTAAAGTCATCTTTATCAGAATCATCTTTATCATCAGAATCATCAGAATCAGACTTTTCAGATTTTTCAGATTCTTCAGAAGTAGTTAGATTCATTTCACTATTAATTAATTGATTAATTTGCTCAGTTAATGTATTAAGCAAATTTGGATTTATATCTTCAGTTGAAATATTAATAGGTTGTTGAACTGTTGGTGCTTTATTTGTGTCAGTCACATCATCTGTGTCATCTGCATCATCTGCATCATCTACTTTAGGAGTCATAGTCATAGTTTTAGGCATAGGCATAGGTACAGGCATAGTCATAGTTTTAGTCATAGTTTTAGTCATAGGCATAGGTACAGGCATAGTCATAGTTTTAGTCTTAGGCATTATCATAGGCATTGTCATAGGCATTGTTACATTAGGTTCTGGTAAATTTAATTTTTTTGCTTCAATTGCGCTATCACTTTCATAAGGTGCATAACCAGCAATTTGGTCATAATCACTTGTAGACATTGCAGGTTCAACTTCTGAATTATCTTCTCTTGCTGATGCAAAATTTTGAAAGTTTTCCTTTACTCTATTTTCAACAGTGTTGATAACTTGTTCTGCAGTATCTTGACTGTGTAAAGTTTGTAAAGTAATTAATAAAGCTACTGCTGATATAATTGCAACAGCAGGATTGTGAGTTGCCATATATGCAATTAAAAACATAAAAATCAATTTAAACCAAAAGTTTTTAAATATTGCTGTAACTGATTTAGGTAATTTAGGAGCAGCTAAAGAAGCATATAATACTAAAAATAAACATAATATAGTGCTAGCTATTTTATTATTATCAACAATAGACATTGCTGAATTAACTTTTCTATTAAATTCTTCAGATAAATTGGATAGTTCCATTAATATATATTACATTATAAAAAAATTTAAATGTTTTTAATAAATTAGAATTTAAAGATTTATTTGTTTTATTATATAATAATAAAACAAATGCAACATAAAACTATATTATCAAAAGATGGTTATTTATTAACTAAAAAATTATTTTCACCAACAGAAATTAATAATATTAGAAACGAATTAACAGTTGAGCCATTGAAATTTGGTGTGAGTTATGGTAAAAAGAAAGAAGAAGAAAATTTAGCTTTCAAGGTTTTTAGAGAAACAGAAGACTATTTAATTATTCCTAAATACTTTGGTTTACAAAAGTTTGGAAAACCAGATGAAAATAAAGAATTAAAAGGAGAACCAATTAATGTGACCTTTAAAGGTAGTCTTAGAGAGGAACAAACTAAAATTACTGATGTGGTTTTGCCGTATATGGAAAAGAATGACGGAGGTCTCATCTGTCTTGGCTGCGGGGGCGGAAAAACGGTGCTCTCCTTATTCATTTCTGGATATTTCAAAGTGAAAACCCTTATTATAGTCCATAAAGGTTTTCTCTTAAATCAATGGAAAGAAAGAATCGAACAATTCACTGATGCTAAAGTTGGAATTATTCAAAGAGATGTTATGGATGTTGATGGAAAAGATATTGTTATAGGAATGATTCAATCAATTGCTAAAGAAAAATATGACCCTGATATATTTAGAGACTTTGGATTAGTTATTTTCGACGAAGCTCACCACGCACCATCTAAATATTTTTCCAGAGCTTTACCATTGATTGCTGCTAAGAAAACATTAGCTTTATCTGCAACTCCTAAAAGAAGTGATAAATTAGATAAGGTATTATATTGGTACTTTGGTCCAATTATGTTTAAAAATGAATTAGAAGAAAATACAACGGTGCTAACCAAGATTTATAAATATAAAATAGTGCACGATAAATTTGTTGAAAAGAAAATGAGAGGTGGGATGGATGTAAATCGTCCTGGAACTATAACTAATATAGTAACTATAGGAAGGAGAAATAAATTTATTATTGATATTGTTGAAGAAATATTGTTAGAGGAACATAGAAAAGTTATTGTATTAAGTGAACGAAAAGAACATTTAGAATTATTAAAGAAAAGATTGGATGAAAGAGAAATAGCCACCAGTGGTTTTTATGTTGGAGGAATGAAACAAAGCAAATTAGATGAATCTGCAAATTGTCAAGTTATTTTTGGAACATTTCAAATGGCATCAGAAGGTTTAGATATTAAAGGATTAAATACTTTGGTAATGGCCTTACCTAGAAGGGAGATTGAACAAACAATTGGAAGAATTACCAGAGACCCAAACAGTCCAGTGAGACCATTAGTGATTGATATCACTGATGACCTTGAATCTTTTGTTAGACAGAGTTATGTTAGAAGGAAATATTATCGTACAAATGGATTTCAAATTAAATATTATGAAGTAAATGAAAATGAAATAGTTTTTGAAGAAGATATTACAACAACTCATGTTCCTGAGGAAAAGAAAAGTTGTGGTAAGATTAAGTCAGAAGATGTTGATTTTATTGATTAAATAAAAATATTTTAAAAGTTATTATAATATGGATATTTATATTATAATTTTTATAATTATATTAATAATTTTATTTTTTTATTGTATTCAGAATAACATTGATAATTTTGAATCTACCACAACAAATCAATCTATAACTGGTATTGACGATGCAAATGCAATAAATACATTAGCACAAATTTCAACTCAATTAATGGCAGGAGGACTTACTTTACCAGGAAATATGAATTTAACTGGTAATTTAAAAGCTGTTAATTTAACAGCTAGTACTTCAACTATAAACGGTACTTCAAATATAACTGGTAATTTAAATATTAAAGGTGAAATATGTATAGATAATATTTGTATTAATAAAGATAGATTACTAAAGTTAATTGTGTTGGGTGAAAACAGAGGCCCTGGTGAAAAAAGAGATACTGGTGAACAATACAGTCCTGGTGGTGTTATGAGTTAGGTTTTCATATGGGAGAAAAACCGTTACCTCTACAAAGTTTTTAAGAAATTAATTTGATAAATGAAAATATTTTAAAAGTTATTATAATATGAGTATTTATATTATAATTTTTATAATTATATTGATGATTTTATTTTTCTATTGTACGCAGAAAACAATTGATAATTTTGAATCTACTCCTCCAAATCAATCTTTAAACGGTATTGATGATGCTAATTCAATAAATACATTAGCACAAATTTCAACTCAATTAATGGCAGGAGGACTTACTGTACCAGGTAATATGAATTTAACTGGTAATTTAAAAGCTGGTAATTTAACAGCTGGTACTTCAACTATAACCGGTAATTCAACTATAAATGGTAATTTAAATATTAAAGGTGAAATATGTATAGACAATCTTTGTATTAATAAAGATAGATTACTACAGTTACTTGTATTGAGTGAAAATTGAGCCTTTGGTGATGTAAGAGTTGGGTCTATGTTGAATAACTAAAAATTTAAATAAAAAATAATAATTTATTATAAACAAATAAATTATTATTTATTAATGAAAGAACATATTTTCTGGAATACACAACCTATCGATATTTCTAAAAATTCAATAGAAAGTAAAAATATTAAGGAATATAATATTAATGAAATAAGAAAAGAACCTTTTCCTTTACCAGATAATTTTGAATGGACATTAATAGATTTAACCAATGATGAACATTTAACTCAATTCCAAATATTTCTATCAAATTATTATTATTATGATGATAAGGAACCTAATCGATATATTAATTATAGCAAAGATATTCTAAAGTGGTTTTTAATGCCACCTACTTATTTTCCTGATTTAATTATTGGAGTTAAATATAAAAATAAATTATTAGCAACTATTTGTGGAATACCAATGAAAGTTAACTTATTTAATAAAATAATAGATATTATTGAGATTAATTTTTTATGTATACATCCCAAATTAAGACATAAGAATTTAGCACCATTAATGATTAAAGAAATATCCAGAAGAATTAGCTTGCATCAAATATGGCAAGCATTTTACACTGGAACAAATGATTTACCAAATAGTTTAGTTCAGTTAGGGTGTTATATGAAACCATTAAATTTAGAAAAGTTAAAAGAAACAGATGGATTTTCATATAATTCTAGCTCTTTAATTAAAACTCTAAATATTAGAAAATTAAAAGAACATGATTGTGAAATTTGTTGTAATAAAATGAATAAATTTAATGAAAAGTTTAAATTAAGTATATATTTTACATTGGAATATTTTAAACAACATTTTTTACAAATAGATAGTTATGTGGTAGAAATAAATAATGAAATAACAGATTTTATTTCATTTTATAATGTTCCAATAATAATTAAAAACAATAAAATTAATGAAATTAATAAATATAATTTGTATTATTATTTCTATACTGAAACAAAATTAAAAACATTAATAGAAAATGGTTTATATTTATTAAAAGAAAAAGGCGCTGACCTAGTTTATTGTTTGGAAAATTATGATAATGAAAGTTTTGTAAATGAATTAAATTTTATAAAAGGAAGAACAGTATTAAATTTTTATTTATATAATTGGACATGTCCAAATATAAATAATAATGAAATGAATATAATAATGGTTTAAAAGTCTCGCATACCTAAAGTTGATTCTCCATAATTAAATGAATTATGTTGATTATTATTTAAAAATAATTTTAAAAATCCTCCGTCTTGTTCATCGGTTAATTCTGGAAGTTCTACCCCATTAACTTTACCCATTTTACCCATTTTTTTAGGTAATTTAATTTTTCCACTAAATAACATAACTGCAGCAATTATTATAACCAAACCAATTACGGCAGCAATAATCATATAAGGACCTGATAATAAATTAAAAAATCCACTTGCTATTTTTTCTAATGCTGACATAATTGAAGATGTTTTTTCTTGTTCAATTTTCATCGTAGTTTCTTGGCTAGTTTTTGATTCTGATTTACTTTTATTATCCGTATCAGATGAAAAATAAGCTTTACTATCCAATCCAGCTGTTTGAACAGCTTTTGTTCCTGATTTAGAATCAAATAAACAATTAATTAAACTTTTTTCATTTATTTCTTGATTTAAAGGTACCTTTAATCCATCAGAAATCTCTATTTTACCGAGGTCAATTCTATTATTATTAATAACTATTTGTTTACATAGTCCAGTAGAATTTTGCTCCATTGTATTGGTAATTGCATTTTTTAAATCAGTTTCAAAAGTACTATCATTTATAGTTTCATTAAGTAGTCTTTGTCTAACTGTTGTTTTAATTAAATTAACATTTGACGAATTTGAACTTCCACCACTTATACTGGCTATCACATCTTTAACCATCTTAGTAACATCTTCAATCATTGCCTCTGGACCTCCTGCATCTTTTTCTAATTTCGTTAATCTTGCTGCTTGTTGCATTTCAGCAGCTATCTCATTCTCATTTTTAATTTTATTATCAAGTTTAGTCATTACTTGATTAATTAATTCCTGCATTGACGAAGCATCATTAATAATAGATGTTACTGCTGTCATCATAGCTTCTGATTTAATTTTTTGATTAATACTAAATTCGGAACCTTTACCTATTTTAATCGATTCTGCAGTTATAATATTATTATTACCTATAGTTTGTTCACTTATTGCAAGATTTTTTTGAACAATTGAATTTGTCACATCAGTTACTGTCTTTATAATATTTTTACTAATATTTTTTGTAACATTATTAATTTCAATACTAAGTTCCTGTGCAACTTCATTTCTAATTTCAGTATCACTTTTACCACCCATTATAATTATATAATTATACTTATAAAAAAATTTAAAAACTAAATATTTATATATGGGAAATAAAATTTCAAAATTAGATGCTAACGAATTAAATAATGCTAAACCTGAATCAGATTTAATAAAATATATATTGGACTTTTATAAAAATAAATATAAATTTTTAGGAAAATACGAGGGAACAAAATTTTCTAAAAATGTTGTAGATAATGATATGATTAAAGGAATGTTAGCAAATACCAATACTTATAGTACAGACGGAGATGCTAATTTTAATAAAAAAAGAGCTTGTTGTTTAAAAAATTATTTAATTCCAATGAGTTTACCTTCTTATGACCCAAAACTTAAAAAGGTTGTTACTACAACTTTACAAACTCCAATATTCGATAGTTCAAGTGAAATAAATGCTTCAAATTGTACTTTTAATGGTGATAATTGGGTTAATACACAATTTGATTCAGTTAATAGGTTTAATATTCCAGGCCAACAGTGTGGAACTTATTATCAAACTTTATGTGATACTGTTCATAATAATAGAAAAATAGCATATCCTACAAAATCAGCAACTGGTCCTTATTCTGCATTATCACAACCTATTATGCCTGATCCATATTCAATTATTAATCCTTTTTATGATTGCAACTGTTTAAATAGTAAATTTATTAGAACTAACGATTACGAAAAAATTCCAGGAGTTACACCAGATATTGCTGCACAATCATTGGATATTAATTGTCTAAATAGTGTTAATAATGGAACTGCATTTATTAAATCATATAATAGAAATAAACAACTTTGTATAAATAATATTAATTTAAGTGATACCAATATAAATGTTAGTGAAAATACTAATTTAAATTTAAGTCAACAGATGATTTGTAATTCCGCTATTACAAGTTCATCAAGTATAGATGGTACTGGAGGTAGTCCTGGAAGAAGTCCTGGTGGCTCTGGTGGTGGTGGTTCTGGTGGTGGTTCTGGTGGTGGTTCTGGTGGTGGTTCTGGTGGTTCTGGTGGTTCTGGTGGTTCTGGTGGTTCTGGTGGTTCTGGTGGTGGTTCTGGTGGTGGTG
>Ga0114967_10000081_pt1 | contig 73646 bp, 61 predicted proteins | sample M_130628_MF_Meta_FD_92639 | JGI IMG/M metagenome (GOLD analysis project Ga0114967, IMG submission 92639) | Freshwater microbial communities from Lake Montjoie, Canada to study carbon cycling - M_130628_MF_MetaG | ecosystem: Environmental > Aquatic > Freshwater > Lake | place: Lake Montjoie... | reverse complement strand
GTTCGCTTTAAAATCTTGCGAGTCCCCATAGTATAGGTGTGCCAAGTTGTGCAAAGTTTATCGCTTAACTGTACTTTAATTCCACATTCCTCTTCTACTTCTCTTTCGGCGGTTTGTTTAGCTTTTTCGTTATCGTCACCTTTTCCTTTGGGTAAATCCCATTTTCCTAAACGATACATCATCAAAACTTTTTGTTCCTCATTGAAAACAACCCCACCCGCCGCTTTCACAACTTTATAAAAATTCTTTATCTGCGTTTCAATGGTTGGTTTATTTTCTACTACGATTGTAACAGACTGATAAACAACATCATTTGATTGCTGAATTAGCTTAAAAAACTTTTCGATCGTCGCCTCAGAAGCATTTAAAATTATAACATGACCATGCAATTTTTTCAAACTTAAAGATTCCAGTCGAGCATCAATCATTGTATCAAAATCATTGCCGTGTAGCTGTTTAAATTTTTTGTTGCTTACTATTCTAATTAATTTATCGTCAATAAAAATAACCATAAGGTTTAGATAAAATTAGTGATTAGGTGGCAAAGTTCGGCATTTTTTCGGAAGTTATTAAAGAGATAAAAAATTATAATATTGTTTTTGCGTAAATTCTGATTAAAATATTTTATTTTGCACCTTAATAATCATACGAACCCCAGTAAATGTGGGTTTAATCATTAGATGGAAATTTTAATAATTCTTTTTTTAGTCATTCTTAATGGTATTTTCTCCATGTCGGAGATTGCCCTAATCTCCTCTCGAAAAACAAAACTTGAAATAGCCAGCAAAAACGGCGACCGCAGGGCAGCAGCCGCTCTAGTTCTCGTAAATTCTCCAAATCGCTTCCTTTCAACAGTTCAAATTGGCATCACACTCATTAGTATTTTGACAGGTATTTTCTCAGGCAATACAATCACAATTGGCATTCAAGATTTTCTTACAGGATTTGGTCTTGAACTAAAATATGCAGATAATATAGCAGTTGGTTTAGTTGTGGTAATTATTGGTTTCCTACAATTAGTTTTGGGCGAATTGGTGCCGAAACGAATTGGGATGTCGAATCCCGAAGCGATTTCCAAGACGATGGCCGCTCCAATGAATATTTTATCAACGATAACCTCGCCTTTTATCTGGCTCCTGACAAAGTGCAGTGACTTACTGATCAAACTTTTGGGCATTGAAGTTTCTGATAGTTCGGTAACAGAAGAAGAAATCAAATCAATGATTCAAGAAGGAACAACTGGCGGTGCAATTGATGAAATTGAGCAAGAAATTGTGCAAAATGTATTTCACTTGGGCGATAGAAAAATCACTTCATTAATGACCAACCGCAGTGATTTGACTTACCTCGATTTAGATGATTCAATCCAAGAAAACATTGAAAAAATCATTGAAACCAAACACTCGGTTTATCCGATTTGTAAAGATGGAATTGACAATATTACTGGGCTTTTATACATCAAAGATTTACTTGGTAAAGACTTAGGCACTGAATTACAGCATCTTGCCAATCTTGGGAAAGAACCTTTGTTTATTCCTGAAAATAACCAAGCATATCAGGCTCTGGAAAAGTTTCGTGAAGAGCGTATACACATGGGAATTATATTGGATGAATATGGCAGTGTGATGGGAATTATTACTCTCAACGATATTCTGGACGCTTTAGTTGGTGATATTTCGATGGATGATGAGTTTGAATACGATGTATTTGAGCGTGAAGATGGCAGTTTCTTAGTTGATGCCTCTCTCCCATTCGATGATTTCTTGAATCAATTTGAAATTGTAATCAATAATCGTAAAGTATATACAGGTTTTGATACTCTTGGAGGGTTTGCCCTTCATATTCTGCAGGAAATTCCTGATACAGGTGATAAGTTTGAGTGGGAAGATTACGAATTTGAAATTATTGATATGGACAAAAATCGTATTGATAAAATTTTGTTGAAGAAAAAAAGCTACTAAAGACTAAATACCCCTAACCCCTAAAGGAGAATATAGATTTTATTTCACAAAAAATTGCCGAATATTTTAAAATTAAGCTTTCCTTAATAGTCGGGTGGTGGCATAGAAAAATTATATAAATTATGACCGTATCTCAAAAAATTGCTTCTTTATTATTAGAAACAAAAGCAGTAAAGTTAAGTCCTGCACAACCATTTAAGTGGAGTTCAGGCTGGATCTCGCCCATTTATTGCGATAACCGTGTGACACTTTCATTCGCCGAAGGACGTACTTATATAAAGAAATCTTTGGTAAAAGCCATCAAGAAACACTTTCCTGATGCAACTCTAGTTGCGGGTGTGGCAACGGCAGGAATTCCGCAAGGAGCTTTGGTTGCAGATGCTTTGGGTTTGCCATTTGCGTATGTTCGTCCAAAACCGAAAGAGCATGGTATGGGAAATCAGATTGAAGGACGTATCGAAAAAGATCAAAAAGTTGTAGTTATTGAAGATTTGATATCAACTGGTGGGAGTTCTTTGAAGGCGGTTGATGCCCTCCGTGAAGCAGGAATTGAAGTTGTTGGAATGGTGGCCATTTTCACTTACGGTTTTAAAGTTGCTGATAAAAACTTTGCCGATAAAGGTGTAAAACTAGTTACTTTAAGTCACTATAACGCACTCATCGACCAAGCAATTGCTCAAAATTACATTTCGGCCGATTCGTTAGAATCACTTAAAAAATGGAGACGTAACCCAGAAAATTGGGGCGTTTAATTCTTAATCAAAATACCTTAATAAAGGTTTGATGCTAATACATCAAACCTTTATTAATTTCTATAAACAACTGACTATCAATTGCACCCTATAATTTCAGCCTTAAAAACCGAGCTTGAATTTGCTTGAAATCCTGCATTTAATAAAATCGAATTTCCTGCTTTATAAATTGTGTTAGCAGAAGAAAGTATTTTATTAGTTGCTGTTATGGTTTGGCTAGCTTGATTAGTTGTTGTTCCACCCGAAACATCGTTGTTTGGACTAACAAGATTTAGCGAGGCAGTCACCGAGCTAAAATTTGAGCCACTATTATTTCCTGTTAAAGTTTGATTTGTAGAAACAACTCTAATTCTGTAATTCGAGCCAACTGCAATATTTATTGGTATTGTACATACTGCAACACCAGCCGCCGGAGTGCTTCCAATTGTTATTGGGTTGTCGAATGTACCGTTAGCATCTGAAAGTTGCACATCAAACTGATTAGCTGGGTTAAACGCACCCACTGTTGTAAAACTGACATTGAAAGTATTTCCTGCACATAATGAGTGAATTGTGAATGAGGGAGCAGAGATACTTGCATTATTGGCTACAACAGTAAATTGAGTATCCAAAGGGCCGTAAACTATGCTTCCTTGGCCATTGTTTAAGCTATAACCTGTTATTGTCAAGGTATAATTTCCTGGACTTAAGTTTCTTCCCAAAACATTATTTCCTGTATTATTAAACAAAGCAAATAATGAAATATTTTCTACGACTTCGTGTAAATATGGCAAACCAGTGATTTTCATTCTGAAACTTTCTATTGGTATTGATGGACAAATAGGATTCACCAAAATAGATGTTTGTTCGGGAACTTCGGCAATTACCATATTATTGACAAGTGGAAACTTATAGAAGAAAGGATTTCCAGCTTGAACATAGTCGTACTCTACAATTACTAAACATGGATTATATTCAGCAATGATTACAGAGGTTGTTGCAGTTGCAGTACAGCCATTTTGTGTAACCACAACCGTATAGTTACCTGCCATTGCCAAAGTTGAATTACTAATACTTGCTGGATTGAGAGTGCTTGAAAATCCATTGGGTCCAGTCCAATTATAAGAACTTCCACCAGAACCAGTTAATTGAATCGTCTGGGCTGTAAAATAAGGTCCACCATTTATTGCGGTCGCGGAAATTGAAGTGACAGTTATTGTAACCACCGAAGAGAAAGCTTCTGGACACGCTCCATCTTTTACAACGGCACGATATTTTGTAGTTTGAGTTAGATTACTGTATAATAATGTATTAGTTGTGTTAGCGATTGAAGTTGTATTTACAAAATTATCAGTTGAAGATTCCCATCGAATGATTGTTCCAGTATGTCCAGTCAAAGTTAATGTTGATGAATTACTTCCTGAACATACATTTGCATTTGACGAAACAGAACCACCTACTGATAAGCAATTTAGTGGAGAAATTGTAAGACTGACAGGTTTACGTACACTTGCAGCACATCCAGTAAGCCCCGAACAACTTGCTTGTGCATAATATATGTATGTACCAGCGGCAGTATCGTTCGGAATAAATTCTGAGCCTGTTCCTACGACGGTGCTTCCTGTTGCACTACTATACCACGTAATAGTGCTTGCAGCACCCGACCCAGAAGTCAGCACTGTAACAGAGAAACTTTCTACGCAAAGTGGATCTATTGCTGCGGCATCTTCGGCGATTAAAGTCCACGTTCCATTAGGGTTTAAACCATTCAAAGCAGATAATGATTGTATCGGGGCAAAAGTACCATTGGAAGGAAGTGAACCAACTGTTACAGCAGTACCTCCATCTTCAAATACTGTTATCAAAGAGCCTAATGGAACAGTTCCTACAGCATAAGTATTAGTGTTGAGTAAATTGATGATAGTACCATCTGGGGATTTTATTTTAAACGATACTTCGTCATACCATGGTTTTCCTGTTCCACCAACTGTATCACAATCATCTATTCCTCCAGTGCTTCTCTTTCTCCATGTAATCGAAACTTTTGTACTAGCGATATTTGCCCCAGCACCCGAAATCGAAACCTGTGGGTCGGCACCCCTTTTTGTCCCACCATCATAACCTATAGTTGGTCCAGTATAAGTTGAACTTATACTACTTGGACAAATAGCACTTGCTTGCAAACCACTTCCAGCAGTAATTACAGTACCAAAATTAATTAAACGGCTAACTGTATTTGGGGCTGGAGTACCCACTTTAACTATTGTTGAAATTGGCGAAGAAGAGACCGTACAACCCAAACGGCTTACTGCAACCTGATAGCTCCCAGATGTTTTAACACATAATTGTGACAGCGTTGCATTCGAAATCAAGACATTATTTCTATACCACTGATAAGTTAAATCCGTACCAGTATTTGCAGCTAAAACAGCAGAATCACCTTCACAAAATGTTGTAGATCGAGTAACTGAAATATTTGCAGTTGGGCAACTTGTTGTACCAACAATTGTAATTCTATGTTTTTGGTTAAATGTACCAGCAATTCCATTTCCACCATTAGCGTTAATATTGAATGTTAAATCTACGAATTCATCTACCTCATTGAAAGAGTCATCATAAACTCGCAAAGTAAAAGATTGTGTTAGGTTTGAAGCATTTAAAACGATTGGTGAGGAATAAATCAAATCATAATCTACACCTTCGGTAGCAGTACCCACTTTCGAAATGCTTAGGTTTACATTTTGTGATGGTGCTTGGTCAATTAAAAGCGTAATCGGATAATCCTTATAAAATCGATTAATATTAATTGGTGTTATTGATTCCTTTTGACGAACAATTGTTCCGCCAAACTTAAACCGTATTGTTGGGGACGTAATGGGGTCATTAATTTTAAAACTCCCTATTCTGGTCTTAAAATCGACAGAAGCAGTAGTTGAATAATATTCGGCCGTAAACCAAAGTGTCTCCTCATCAAATGGGTCTGTGGTCATTGCTGAGTAATCTCCCCAACGCCCACCTGAATTGGTCTGTGAACCTGTTGAAGCATGAAAAACCTGTTCAGCACCAAGCGTTCCGATGGGGTCAGTTTTTTTTCTCTCGGCATAATAAATACTCGGATAGGAAGATGAACTTGACCTACTATATCCTAAAGCAATATTACCTCTTTGGTCAATTCCTGCACAACCCATCCAACGATTTATGCCCGTAGCTCCATCAATGGCTGTTGGTGAATAAGTTGATTGTTGATTAATAATCCAAGGGCTTGAAGAATTTGCTCTTGTAAGTTCATACCAACGTGTGGAAGATTGATAGGTCGATGCTGTGGTTGGATTTACACCACTAATATTAACTGGGTAATTCATTACCAAAGACTCATACTCATCAAATCTACGGTAAATTATCCTACTCATCATTCTGTCGGCAATAGCATCTAAAAGTTCAGTTGTGCCTTGTTGTTCAATTGGCTTTGAGGAAGGTGAACGTCCATCAAATGCTGCAACAGGAAGAGCCGTGACATTATTTAAAGTTGATAAAGAGGGATTTGAAAAATTTGGTGTTATCGTACGCAATTGTAATTCATCATTACCACCAAATTCGTCAGCGTTATAAGTCACAAATGTAGGAAGAGAACTCGATTCAGGGGTTTTATATCCTTCAAAACTAACAGGTAAATAGCCTCCAGTTGAAGGATCGTTGAAGCCAATAGCAGTAGCGGTGGCCTCGCCATTTATCATTTTGTTTCTATCAAAAGCCCAAAAGCCTTGCCCAAGATAAGCTGTTCCTGTCAAATTAAAATTATGGGTGGTCACTATATAGCTATTGTTCCAAATACCGACATGAGGATAATCAGGAAAAACTCCTGTAGTTTGAAATTCGTAGATATTATAAGCTCCCGTTGGATCATTTGTTTGTGAAACACAAAATATCAAGGATTCCCTTCCAGAAGTAAACAAACTGCTAAATTGGAGCAAAACCCAACGATCTGCCATTTGATCATATAAGGTTATTGGGTCGCCATCATCAGTCGAAGTAGAGGCAATTTGACTAAATTTTAAAGCAGGCGTAAGCGGATTACCTGATTTGTCATAAACTCTATGAACTAAATTTATCATCTGCACAACATGATTGGGGCCTACGCTTAGCACGGGGTCTGGGGGTGATAATAACCCAAAGCCAGCAGCCGTATTTTCAGCCGATCCAACACCATCAAAAGAAGCACTTAACCCATTTATTCCCAATCTATTTGCTATACTTTTAGCTGTTTTTTGTAGAGCCATATCTGTATTATCAGCTAATGGATTATCAACCGAAAACCTTACTCTTTTATTTATTTTTTCACGTAGTGGTTGATATTTTGGATTTCTATCTGGTTTCAGTTTTGTGTCCAAAGGCTCAGGGGCTTTCATGTCCTTTAGCTTAAGAGACACTCTGACAAGTTTTCCAGTAAGAATACTCGATGGCGATTGTTGACCTGAAGCAAATTTGCAAATAAGTATAAAAACCAAATAAATAATTCTCTTCATAATAATTTCAATTTATTTATACCGATTAATAAATAATACAAGAATTTATGTTTTTGTATTAAAAATTTGGTTATTTTATTGCGGCAAATAATTATAATAGCAAAATTAACAATCTTTTGGCTAATATATAAAACGTTTATACCCTGCTTTTGGAAATAGTGTATATATTTGCTTATTTGCACTTCCATTTTAACCTTAAGACTAATGCAAAACAATCGTTCTCATCTTTACACACTCATGACCGTTTGGTTTTTTTGGAGCTTCGTGGCTGCATCAAACGGAATTTTGATACCTCTTTTCAAAGAAAAATTCACACTCACGCAAACCCAAGCCCAACTCGTTGACTTTGCATTTTATGCAGCATATTTCATCGGTTCAGTGCTTTATTTGATATTTTCACGCATTATGGGTGGCGATGTTCTCAACAAAATTGGATACAAAAATGGTATCGTAATCGGTCTTTTGATTTCGGCCGTTGGCACGCTTCTCTTTTACCCTGCTGCTCAAAATGCCTCTTATACTTTATTATTGGCAGGTTTATTTATTGTTGGCCTTGGTTTTTCACTCCAACAAACTGCTACTCAGCCTTTTATGATTGCACTTGGGCCACCTGAAACAGGTGCTCAACGTATCAATTTAGGGGGAGCAGTCAATAACTTAGGTGGAACAATCGGGCCGGCTTTGGTTTCATACGCAATTTTTGGTTCGATTGCAAAAGATGCCGCCGCCAATGCATCAATCGAAGACGTAAAAGTTCCATATCTAATTTTAGGGGTTTTATTTGCTTTGATGGCATTGTTTTTTTGGGTTTCTAAACTTCCTCGCATCAAAAATGATGAAGATGTACAAGTAAGCAATATCGTGATTGGACTTCCACTGGCATTTTTAGTGCTGTGCGTAGGCGTTGCGGTTGCATTTTCTATCGAAATCGCCATCACATTTACATTTATATTGATATGCATTCTGATGATTAGCTACATGATTTATTCATTGGCTGGAAAAACTGGAGCAGTGCAAAATGCAGGTTCGGTGCTGAGCTATCCACAAGCAGTTTTGGGCATGACGGCTATTTTTGTTTATGTAGGCGTCGAAGTAACGATTGGTTCTAACCTCGGAGAATTTTTAAAAGAAACAGAAAACTTAGATTCATCACAAATTTCAAAATATGTTTCACTGTTTTGGGGAAGTATGATGATTGGTCGTTGGACAGCTGCTATCGCAAATTTTAATCCGTCGGCATCTATGAAGAAAATCCTCATGGTGATTATTCCTTTCATAGCTTTTGCTATAGTTTTGATTGTAAATTTATTGTATAGCGGCGATGTAAGCGATCTATATCCTTATGCAGTTTGTGTAGCCATATTGATTTTGGCTTATCTTGCCAGTCAAGAAAAACCCGTACGTTTATTATTGATATTTACGGCCCTTGGTGCTATCATGACAGTTATAGGTGTTATGACAACTGGAAAAGTCGCTCTTTTCTCTTTGATTTCGGGTGGTTTATTCTGTTCAGTTTTGTGGCCAAGTATTTTCTCGCTTGGTACGGCAGGACTCGGAAAATTCACCAATCAAGGGTCGGCATTCTTGATTATGATGATTTTAGGAGGTTCAATTATTCCAGTTATTCAAGGTAAAGTTGCTGATTCATTTGGTATTCAACAATCATATCTTTTGGCCGCAGGTTGTTTCGTTTATCTATTTGTTTTCGGAATTGTGGTGCAAGGTATTTTGCGTAAACAAGGTATTGATTTCGATAAAGAAGTGGTAAAAGGTGGCGGAAAAGGTCATTGATAATTAAATAAAATTCTATTAAAATGCCACTTTATAAGATATTGGCAACTATTTTAATCGGAACTATAAACTTATTTTTAATGAGTTTGTAGTTCCGATTTTTTATTATTATTACTTTTACAATATATAGTTCCTTTCCGAATAGATCCCACACGTCTGGATACCAGTAAAACCATAATAAATAAGAAAATAGATGAGAAAATGCGGATAGTTGCCTCATCTGTTTTATGATATTTAAATTTATATGTGGATTTTGGTATGAAATAAGCAGGAATTTGCTATTTTCTATTGACAAAGAATAGAAAGAATTTCTTATAAAATTTATCAAACTTTGCCTACCCATTTCGACTAAATCACTCCATGTCCCAAATTATGTAGCATTTTTACATGGGACTGTAAGCCTTTTATGAAAGAATGCTTATTATTATAAACAATTCCAAAATCTTCGGCGGTGTTCTTTACGATTGAAGCGATAGCAGGATAATGAATGTGCGAAATATTTGGAAATAAATGATGCTCTACCTGATAATCAAGGCCGCCAATATACCAAGATAAAATTTTATTATTCCCTGCAAAATTAGCAGTTGTATTAAGTTGATGAATCGCCCAAGCGTTTTCGATGTTTCCTTTCTCATCAACCGTTGGTTGAGCAGCACCTTCGACTACGTGAGCCAACTGGAAAACAGTACTTAAAATAATTCCTGCCGTACAGTGCATAGCCATAAAACCAGCAAACCATTGCCCAAAGGTAATATCAAGAAGCAACATCGGCATAACACAAATGAATGATATATAAACGATTTTACTGATTATCAATGTAACTAATTCTTTCTTTGGAAAACGTTTTACTAAGCCACTTTCGGCCATTTTGTTGTATAATCCAATCTCTTTAAAATCTTTCCAAAAAAACGAAATTGTCATTAAACTGTACAAGAAAAAAGCATAAACATGCTGAAAACGATGTACTGCCTTTAGTTTTTCCCCACTCGAAAGACGCAACATGAATTTTCCGGTAATATCCTCATCAATATCGTGGAGATTAGTATAAGTATGATGTAGTTTATTATGTTGAACATCCCAATTATATACATTTCCACCAAGCAGATATATTGAAGCTCCGAAGAATTTATTAAGTTTTGAAGAAGATGAAAATGAACCATGAATAGCATCATGCATAACTGACATTCCTACACCGGCAACTCCCAAACCCATCACGACCGTCAAAAACAACATCTGTAAAGGTGTGAAATTTCCTGTAAGAATTAGAGCGAAAGGAATCAAATAAAGGCTTAACAAAAAGAATGCTTTAAAAAGCAATTTTGAGCCTCCCGTTTTCTCAATTGAATTTATTTCAAAATAAGAATCAATATTTTCACGAAGTACTGAAAAAAACAAGGATTTGTCTCTATTTAGAAACTTTACTTTAGCGTATTTGGCGGGTTTCATTAAGTGGTATATGGTTTATATGTGGTAAATTTACTCAAAAACAATTTGTTTATACAATTTTACGTGAAAAATGTAATATTCCTAAGATAACATATATCGTTTAACACTATGCTATCATTAATTGTTTAATTAAGCTTTTAATAAAGCGTTTTATTTATCAATTCATGGGCGATTTTAAAGTAATCAATTGCACCATTTGAATCGGAGTTATACATTAAAATACCTTTGCCACCACTTTACTTATTTCAAATAATTATTGGAAATATTAATTTTGGATATTGCATTGAACTCAAATTTTGAAAAACCCAATTCATATACTATTTTATGTGATTATAATAAATCTATGATCTTGTCTGCTTCACGTATTCCACTTAAATATGCTCCGTGAACTGTTCCACGATATTCTCTTTCAGTATGTTCGCCCGCAAAAAAAACTTTGTTGTTTATTTCATTTGCCAGTATATCAAAATCAGCAGATGTAGAACCATTGGTTGAATAAGAATAAGCACCAAACGAGTTTATATTTTGCCCCCATTTGGTTCTTAAAAAGTCAGTAGGATTTGGAATACTATTGCCATAAATACTCCTTAAATTCATCATTATATTATCGATAATTTCGTTTTCAGTCATACTTTCTGTTATTGTGGCATAGTCGCCAAAAGCAAAAGTCATTAAAGCATTTGAAGGCGTAAATTTCCTCATATTAAGAAAATAATTATATTTACCTTTAGTATCAGATGTGTAGCCAATATATTGTAAGTTGGTTTCCCAAAATGACTTTTTCCAAACCAATAAAAATTTATTCACATTGCCTATATTTGTTCTTTTTATTGCATAGGTTTTATTGGTTGAAAGAGCAGGTGTAAAGTTAATTGTATTATTTTTTAAGACTCCTAAGGGAACTGATACAATAACATAATCGGCTGCTATGATATTATCATTTGCTTCAACGCTCACTTTTTTATTGTTGTAATTAATGCTTGTAACTCGTGTATTTAGCCTAATATCCAAACCTTGTGCTAAAAAGTCTGTTACTTTATCATAACCATTTGTAATAATTAAGTCTTCGCCATTATATTCTTCGTCATCATCAAAGAATTTTGATGAAAGTTTTGAAATATCACCACCAGTATCAAACTCTAAATAAGCAGAAAGCATATATTTCCAAAGATTGTCATCGGCTTTTGTTGGGTAAAGTGTGTTGAATACAGTTTGAAAACTCTGTTTCTGCGTTCCAGCATTTCTGACTGCGTTTAAGGCATTATCAAATTGATTTTCAGCTTTAGTCAACACGCTGTCAGAATAGTTTCTCCCATTCGCATCAAAAACTTTAACACTTTCGTCTGATGTCAAAAAAGTTTTTGCCCCCGATTTTGAAGCCAAACCTGTGATGGGATTTCCATTTGGTCGGTGTATCCAACTTGCACCTTCATCAAAAGCTATACCCAAACTTCTGTTTGTTCGCAATCGTCCACCTACTTTTTCTTGGGATTCAAGTACTGTAACATTAAACCCCTGTTGTTTCAATTTCTTGGCAGCCGCAAGACCTGAAATTCCTGCACCAATTACCACAACTGACTTACCGTTCGAATTTATGTTATTATCATCTTTACTATTACTTGCTGAAAATGCAGTTGTAAAAAGCATCAAAGGCACTCCTTTTATTGTATCGTTTAAGAATTTTCTCCTTTTCATATTTATTATTTTTTTATTTTCTGAATGACTTATTATTTTCCTAAAATGGCATAAAGGGTTTTGCCACGACTCGAAACTATTAACACAAAACTTGATTTAATAAACCAATTTTGACTAATCAAAAAAATGTATTCTAATAAAAAACTCCGCCATTTACAGTTGCTTTTTTAGTGAATTACTAAAATACTGTTTAATCATTTTTACTGCCCAAAAACGTTGTTTTTCGCCAATCAGTTTTGCAAAATAAAGTCGACTCGAAAGGCGAGAAACATCCAATTTATTTTGATTGTGTGTTTTAAATATAACTTCACCTATTGAATTAGCAATTTGTATTTCAAAATTTCTATTAATATTCTCTTCTGAAAGTTGTAAAAAATCCGCAACAGAATTTGGAAATATATTAATTGAGCTGCCGTTTCTAGTAAAATCGGCATTAATGCCAGTTATTAAACCACAATTTGTTAGTAGATCAAAGTTTTGATGAATGGAAAAATATTTTTCCAAAATGAGATCGGTTGCATCTGCAAATTTTTTACGATTTGAATAACTGAATCTTACGGTTGAATCACAATTAATTTGCAAACCATTTACGGTAGTTCCTGCAGTAATACCTGCATAATTATATGTATTGTATCCTCCATAAAATAAGGAAAACCTGCGTTTGCGAAAAAAGTTCCTAAGGCATTGGGGCCACTTAGCAATTGTGCATGAGTCGAGCCGCTAACATTCGTATTTACCAAATTTTCAATTGAACTGGTTGAAATATAAGATGCTGTTTTTAATTCGCTGTCTTTATTGTTATGCACTCCACCCGATAAACTCCTTGAGGAACAGAAATAATTATTTGCAATCTGCCACTATGCTATTCTGTATAATTTTTAGTTCCATAAATTACTTGTGCCTTTCCTTGAATACATAAGAGAAATAAACCTAATAGGAAGTATATTTTTTTTAATGAATTGTTTTTAGTCATTTGGCAGGGCAGAATTTTGTTTTTAGGTTGTTGTGATGGCTAACGGCTGAACAGATTAGATTTGCAAATAGAGCATTTTATTCGGGCAAAAAACTGAAGTACTAAAGCTGAAATATTTCTAAAGTTCAATTTAGAAGCTTCCGTCTAAACTTTGCATTTCACCCCGTCTGACAAAAAACAAGTAATTTCTGTAGAGCATTTAGGTTCTTAATCCTATCAAAATTGCTTTTTCAACAGGACAATGTTCAGTGCCTATTTTACTAATATTAAAGTTTCTTTTTGTTAACAATGGAGGCTGTGCCATAAATTTTGGTTTTGTGCCGTAGTGGTTTTGTGCAGCGTGAACAATGAAAGGATGACATAAATAAACCGTTCCTGCTTTACCTATTGCAACAATTTTTTTTCTATTGGAAATTGTATTTATACGTTGAGCCAATTCCAGAAAAGAAAGACCTTTTTCACCCTCTGATTCTAAAATTTTTGCAACGTCAAAATGAGAACCTACTTTGATTTTTGTCGGAGCATCTTGCTCTGTCACATCTGAAAATAAGAATAGCATTAATAATCCACGAGCTTTAGACTGAATATTTATTCGCCATTCAAAATAATTGGTCGCATCTTCTCCTGCAAAACTTGCATCTACGTGCCAACCTGTATCATTTGCCTGTTCTTTGCTTGGAAAGCGTATTGGAAATGAACCTAATGTTACCCTTGGAAACCAATTACCTTTACCAACCAACTGGTCAAAAGCATTATGAAGTATGGTAGTGTTTGCTGCCTTTTGAAATGGTTCAAGTCCCAACTCTCCTATTCTAACAACTGATTGCGTCCAACTTTCAGCATTGTTAGGGTCGCATAGAGTTGCTTCCCATAATATAGTCCGACATTCTTCTGCAATTTCAGTTGAAAATGCGTTTTCTATTTTGATAAATCCATTGTAAATAAAGCTATTTACTTGTTCAGTTGTTAATACTTCCATTATTATAAAGTGTTGTTATTGCTATACCAACAACATAAATACCCCCTCAAATCCCTCTTAAAAATACCGTTTTAAATCAATCAATTGCTGTGGAATTGGCTTAGAATTCCAATGTTCGTGAATCACTAAAGCAGCTCCTAAAGCTGAGGCTTGAGCTATCTCGGAGGCATAGACTTGCTTATCAAAATAGGTTTCGGCTAAAAGACTCATATAAATATCGTTTTTCGAGAAACCTCCATCTACAAAAATCTGCTTTGGTTTGCTCCAACCCATTACCAAATTTAATGATGCTACCTGCTGAGCAACTAAATCAAGCATAAATTGGTGATAGGCTTCTTCGTAAGACTTAAACAAATTAAGGTTTCGTTCTACGAATGGGCAATCTTTCAAAAGTCCAACATCGGCCGTTTGTGGTGTTGCTTGTTTGAATTTATGACGTAAAAACCACACCATTTCTTTGTCGTACTTTACCTGTTTGTAGTAGTCGGTTTTTTTGCCAAAATATTCAGCCAAATGCTTGGTTTGTCGTTCGTGTTCATTACCCGCAAATAATCTAGAAGCTTTTACAGGATGTCCTTCAAAGTTCAGAAAACACAAACAATCTTTTTGTAATTCCGCATCGGTCAAAGGCTCATCATTAAACGGATTAATGCTAATCGCCCAAGTGCCTGTTGAAAGCAAAATAAATTTTTCATCGAATGATTTCAGATACGGAACAAGTGCCGACGAACTATCATGTATGCCAATTCCAATTTGCAAACCATTTGCGTTGGTTGATACATTATTTGAAAATAAAGGCTTTTGTTGAATCGAATGGAGATGCTCGGATTCTACCCAAGTATGATAATCGTTTTTCTGAAAATCCCAAAGGGCAGTATGACAACCCACGCTCGTGATTTCAGAAACTGGCTGTTTAGAAAAAAGAAAACTACAATATTGAGGCAGGTGCAAGGAATACTTTATAAGGTGAAAAACACTCGGTTTGGCGTATTTCAACCAATATAATTGCAAACCCGAATTGAGCATACCGAGTTCGGGTGAAGCTGTTTCGGTATATAAATTTGTAGCATATTTTTCAGAAAATTCCTTACTCATTTGTCGAGTAAAGGACTTTAAATAATTATAAAGGGGCGTAATCGGTTTTCCCTCCGAGTTTAAATGCACGAGACTTGCACCGTAAGCCGAAACATTCAAGCCAACTATCTCGTAATCAGGATTTTGATTGATGTTTTCGAAAGTGTCTTTAAGCCAAGAACTTAGCTTAATCAAATCGTCACATGGAAAGCCATCGTCGTCTAAAATTTCTTCAAATTGCGATTGCTCTTCTTTTACAATTTGATAATTTTCGTCGAAAAGAAATAACTTTTTATTGGTTTTACCAATATCAAAAACGGCACAGACTTTCATGTAGGTTGGTTTGGAGCTTTATTTCTTGTTTTTTTACCGTATAATTACTTTGTAAAAATACAAATTAATATGATATGAACATGCCTGTGCCTTGCCACTCCGACAATTAAATTTTACCTTAAAATCTGATTCAGTAAATTTTGCGTGAACCATGAATTATATGTTCAGAAAAAAAAATCCATGCAAAAAATAAAAGTAACTTACAATCTAAAATTGCGTAAATTATATGTAAATGTTAGCATGAAATAGCGTGTAAGGACTTGACTACGAGCATCTTCAATGTATGCAGTTGATACATTTCGAGCGATACTATTATTTTGTTTTAACAAATCAAAAACATTTAGACGCAACTCGCCAGCTTGTTTTTTCAAGAATTTGTAGCCAAAACCTGCATTCCATAAAGTAAAGTTTTGATTAAAACCTGAACCCAATCCTGAATACGCTTGGTTTAACACTTCAGACTGTACTAAGAATCCTTTTCCGAATAACCAATTGATTTTGATTGAGGTATTCTGAAACAAATAATTGGTATTAAGTGTGGTCTGAACCGAGTTTCGAACTAAATTATAAGTTGGCGAATATGAAAAAGTAAAGTCAACTTTTTCGCTCACATTACTGCTCAAAACCAAACCACTGTTGATGCCGTAGGTATTCGTAAAGCTCCTAATTTCATTTATTAGATTTGGATTTTTGGCATAATTCACACCTGCACTAAAATTAAGATTCGACTTGATTTTTGAAATTGGAATACCATAACTAATGAAAGTTCGAAAATTGAATAAACCATCAAGATTGACAGGTTTTGTAAGTTGAGAACCTCTAAATAATGTAATTCCTTTGGCCAATTCATAATCTTTATCAGCGATAAAAGTCGATTGAACGATTGCATTATTTGAGTAAGCCAAATTCAAATACAGCATGATATTTTGGGCGGTTTTTGCATTTGTAATACCATAACGAGCCGATAAGTAGTGGCTATAATCTTGCTTCAAATTAGGATTTCCCGTTGAAAGTTGCGTTGGATTGCTATTATTAATTACACCTTGTAATTGATTCACCGACGGTGCGTTGGTATTAGTTCGGTAGAAAATTCGAAGATTTGCTTTATTATCAAATCGGTAACTATACATTCCATTCGGTAAAATACTGTTGAATGAGTATTTTACGTCTTGTGCGACTGGATAAGTCTGCTCACTTGCCAATTGGGCGTTTTGATAGTTCGCTCCGACCGATAACATTCCTTGTTTTCCTCTTAAACGATAGCTCACACCTGTTCGATTGGTCAAGTATAAATTTTCAAAAACACTGCTCAGCGAAGTCTTTAAAACTGAGTAAGTAGAAAATTTTTGGTCATAAGCATTTACTTCACGATCTGAGGTACTGAGTGTATAGCTTACATTATGGTCAAATTGTACTTGTCCAGTTTTGCCAATTGGCTCGGTAAAAGTTAACCCAAGCGATGTTCGGTTACTATTTGTTTGCGACTGTGTTTGTTGATTAACAAGCTGCGTAGTATCTCTAGGCGTAAAATATCGACTAATTGAATATTGAGAAGTTAGTCCCGTTTGGTCACTTGAATTATTGCCGAGATTTATTGAAAACGTTCGTCCATTTTTGGCAAAACGATGTCTGAATAAAACTTCACCCGAAAAATTAAAACCATTATTTGCCGAATTTCTACTGGTTTGATTCGTGTTTATTGGTTGACTTCGTAGATATGTTTGACTTGTAAGAGCAGAAAAAGCATCATTATTTTGCCAACTGATGCGTGGTGTAAAAACAATTGAGTTAAACTTATCAATTGTATATTCTATACGAGCATTGGCTCGATGGTTGAGATTTTTATTTTGTGTTGTGCTGGTATCATTATACATCTGAGGTACAGTGCCTAAATACTCACGAGACGTAATGCTTTGATTGCCATTATTAGCAGCATTGAAAAAATAACTAGTACTGAGTTTTACTTTTTTACCTAAATTATCGCTGTAATTTAAGCCAATTGAGGTAGTTTTTGCAATGCCCGGCTGTTGTCCAACCATAAAATTGCTGGCATCTCCCCCACCACCATATCCTCCTCCACCCCCTCCACTACCACGTGGTGAACCACCACCACCACCTTGCGGCCGTCCGCCACCGCCACCTTGTCCACCGCCACCATATTGCATTCCACCACCAGAGTTGCCCATTACGCCCAAAATATCTTGGTTAGAGAAATTTTGTTGGTTAATATTATTAGATAGGCCAATGATTGTGAGTCGTTGGTCTTTCTTGAAGAAATTGACACTCACACCTGACTGATAACGTTGGTCGTCACCTACGCCTGCATATACTTTTCCAAATTGACCATTATTTTTATTTTGACGCGTTGTGATATTTATAGTTTTTACGGCATTACCATCATCAAAGCCCGTAAATTGAGATTGTTCGCTTAGGCGGTCGAAAACCTGTACTTTATCAACAATTTCGGCAGGAAGATTTCTTAGAGCCAAAGCTGCATCATCGCCAAAAAACTCTTGCCCGTCAACGGTTACTTTTTTAACTTCTTCACCTTGAGCTTTTACCACGCCATTTTCAATAGTTACACCTGGCATTTTCTTTACTAAATCTTCAACTGTGGCATCAGGATTTGTCTTAAATGCCCCAGCATTATATTGAATCGTATCTCCTTTCTGCTCGACACGCACTTGTTTTTCACGAACCGTTACTTCGCCTAGCTGACTAGCATTTTCGGTCAATTTTAAAATTCCAAGATTTTTGGGAGTATTTCCCACCGAAACTCTTGTTTCGAGGTTTGCATATCCAATAGAAGATACTCTTAGACTATAATTACCTAATTTAACATTGGTAAGTTTAAAGTTACCTTCAACATCAGTTAAGATACCTTTTCTTTGAGTTGAGTCTTTTGTACTAATAAGCAATACGCTCGCACCCGAAATTCCAACGTTATTTTGGGCATCTTTCACAACCCCTGAAAGCTCGGAGGTCTGAGCAAAGGTTGTCATAAATGAAAAAGAAAGAAAGATAGTTTGGAGTAGTAGCTTTGTCATATATTATTTGGTGTTTTAAGACAATATCATTATTTAATTTTCGCTGAACGATATTTAGACATGTTCAAACTAAGCAAAGTTTAGTTTAAATCTTCCCATAAACGACCAAAAAGCAAGTTGTGTAGATAAATATAAAGATTACTCATCAATTGATTGATAAATCATTCTAGTAAAGAGAGCTTCAGAGCCACCATCGGGTGCTGCTTGGGTTTGCTTCATCAATAACATAATGATTTTTTCTTTTGGATCGGCCCAATAATTTGTATTAAAATAACCTCCCCAACTGAATCTACCTGCATTTCCATTTCCTTTCAATTGTCCTGCTGGGCTAACAACGCTGAAGCCAAGACTAAAGAAACTTTCACCTTTTGATCCGCCATAAAGTTCACCAGTTTGGTTAGAAGCTGTTAGCAATTCTACGGTTGTTCGACTCAAGAAACGTTTGCCGTTCATCGTGCCACCATTGAGCAACATTTGCAAGAAAGTAGCATAATCTTTTGCTGTTGAAGAAAGTCCAGCCCCGCCTGAAAAGAAAGTTTTAGCACCTAAAATCGGATAATTTGGGTCGTAAAAAGTTACAGGATAACGCACCCATGTTTTTGCACTATCGGGTTTATGAATATAGACCAAACGATCTTTTTTAGCTTCGGGCAAATAAAAATAGGTATCCTGCATGGCGAGTGGCTCGAAAAGATGTTGTTTCAAATATTCATCAAAAGGCTGCCCCGAAATAATTTCAATAAAATAACCTAAAACGTCCAATCCTTCGCTGTATGTAAATTTCTCACCTGGATTATGATGTAAAGGAAGTTTTGCCAATTTCTTGATATTATCGCCAATTTTCACGGGATTGGTTGTGTATAAATCAGTAATTCCTGCTTTTTTATACATCATCTTAAAGCTTTCATCGCCATCAATTACGCCATAGCCAAGCCCCGAAGTATGTGTAAGTAAATGCCTAATTGTAATTTCGGACTTTACTGGCTCGCTAGTGTAGGTAGTATCGGCAAATTTGAACGATTTTATTACGCGTTGATTTTTGAATTCGGGAATAAACTTTGAAATTGGGTCATCGAGTGAAAACTTTCCTTCTTCATAAAGCATCATTACAGCCGTTGAAGTAATGGCTTTTGTCATTGAAGCTATTCTAAAAATGTCGTCAGTTTTCATTGGCTTTTTAGTCTGAAAATCTGAATAGCCGAATGCTTTTTGATAAACAATTTGTCCATTTTTTGTAAATAAAGCCACCATTCCTGGTAATTTATTTTTCTCAACGAGCTGACTTAATGCATTGTCGATGCGTTTAAGCCTTTCTGAAGAAATTCCGACCGATTCAGGAGTCGAAGCCACCGAAAGTGGTTTTGATGGGACCGATGATGTGAGTTGGGTTTGGGCTTTTGCTGTGAAAATTAACAAACCAACAAGTGCTGTAAAGACAAGTTTTTTCATTAGATTTTTTAGTTTGAATTAATAAAGATTTAACAATTTACAAGTTTATTATTGAAAAATTAGTGTTATTTTCGCCTACGCAAATTATCCAATACAACGGCGGTAGCAATTCCTACATTCAATGACTCAGCCTCTCCAAACCTTGGAATCGTAATTTTTTTTGTAATTAATTTTTCAACCTCTGCCCCTATTCCATTCGATTCATTGCCAAGTACAATGTAACCACTACTCGGAAAATCGAAATGATGTACGTTTTCAGAATTTAAAAAAGTTCCAATAATTTCAGTATTTTTATTATTTACAATATTTTCAAAATATTCTGATATTTCAGAATAATAAACTAAAATCCTCGTAAACGAGCCCATTGAGGCCGAAACTACTTTTGGATTATAAAAATCTACGGTAGTTTCGGAGCAAATTACTTTTTTGATACCGTACCAATCAGCAATGCGGAGAATTGTTCCGAGATTCCCTGGGTCACGTATGTCGTCAAGAACTAATACAAATTCGTCAGCATCGGCAATTATTGGCTTATTTTCACGCATTTTTACTACCGCCAACGCCGCATCGTTGCTTTGGAGTGTACCAAGTTTTTCGAGTTCTGTTTGTGAAATTTGCTCAACAGATATTTTTTTTAGTATTTTTTCGTTTTCTATAAAGAATTTTGATGTACACAACAACAGCTCCGTTTCTAAATCGGACTTCAATAATTCTTGCACGCTTTTTGCACCTTCAACCAGAAATCGTTGATGTTCTTGACGATATTTTTTTATTTGTAAGGATTGGACGTATTTTTGCTGTTGTTTTGAAAACATCTACTCAAAGATTTAGAATTTAAAATTAAATTTTTTAGATGGAAAACCTGATAATCAATCAATTATGATTCGAAAGATAGTATCATATTTCAGACTGATGATTAATAAAAACCTTTTTTATAAAATTACTTTTGCTTGCTTGTTGATTTCTATCATCGGTTCGTGTACTCGTACCGTTCAATTAGAAAAAGACGAATACCGACTAAATAATTTTGAATTCAAAGGTAATAAAGAAATCTCAACCGAAGAACTCGAATTACTCATACCACCCACACAAAAGCCCAATAGACGCATATTATACCTCCCTTTAACTCCTTATGTTGCATTTTACAATCTTGGTAAGTCAATGTATAATCAGCCCAAAATAGCACAGAGGCTCGAAAAATGGCAAACAAAACTCATTAACCTGCCAAATCAGATTAATTATGATGCAAAAATTGAGAGAAAAAGAAAAAAATATCTGAGTAAAGTAAGTGTTTATAAAGACCGCCTCGATACTCAAGAAAACTGGTGGATGAAAAATATTGGAGAAGCACCCGCAATAATTACTGAAAGTGCTATCAAACGCACAAACAATACTATTAATGAATATTTACACAGAAAAGGTTTCTTTGATAGTAAAGTAAAATACCAAATCGACTCGGTAAACACGAATAAACGCACAAAAATAACGTATTTAGTAGATGAAAAAAGACCGTATTTGCTAGATACGATTAGTTTTATTGTTGAAGATAAAAAAGTTGATTCACTCTTGAAAATCTATGCTCAAAAAAGTTTTTTGCAACGAAACGACCACATAGATTTTAATAATATTGATGCCGAAAAATTACGAATCGAAGGCTTATTGAAAGATAACGGTTACTTTAATTTCGTTTCAAAAAACTACATCAGCATGCAAATCGACACTACCGACTATTTCAAACGTGGTTTTAAAGTGAATTTGACAGTTAATATCCGCAATCCAGCTCAGAAAGACAAACACGACCAATTTACTCTTGAATCAATCAACTTTATTTCGGCTGATGCCTCGACTGATAATCTCCAAAAAATTGATACGACTAATGTAGAACTTAATAGTATTCGATATACTTTTATTGGCAAGAAATTTCCAGCTAAAATTCTTGATAAGAAAATCTTGATTCGACCAAATCAGTTTTTTAGAGCCTCATTGGTCAACGAAACTAACCGCCAACTTTACGGCCTTGACCAATTTGCTTTTGCCAATGTAAAATTCACGCAATTACCTGATAATAAGCTAAGAGCAGATATTATTGCTCCAACAAATCCGAAATATACAACGTCTTATAATTTTGACCTTAACAATATCAATAATATTTTGGGAGGTGGTGCAAGTGTCTCGTTACGTGCCAGAAACTTAATGAGTATTTTGGAAACGACCGAACTTGGAATTCGTGCCAACCTAGAAGGGCAACCTGGCTTAGATTCAACGACTCAAAGAAGCCGAGAGTTGGGAGCAAATTTGGCGTTAAATATTCCTAAAATTATATTTTTGAGTAGATTTTCCAATCTTTTGAGTCTTAAAAGTCCAAGAACCCAGTTGGCGGTTAGTTTTAACAACTCCAAACAAAGGCTTTTTGAACGACAAGTATTTCGTCTAACCGGTAATTACTCATGGCAACGCTCAAAATATGAGACAGTTTTGATTTCTCCATTCGATATTAACTTGATAAATACCCCTTATAAAAGCGAAAGTTTTGAACAAGTTTTGTTGGATAACCCAAATCTGAAAGTACTTTATGACCCTCAGTTTGTATCTAGTATCAACGCTACTTATGTGTTTAATAACCAAGAACAAGGCAAGAACATACGAGCCAAATACCTACGATTTTTTGTTGAATCAGGTGGTACAACTTTAAACTTTTTTCCTAACAAAGATAAAATAAAATTTATAGACCAAATTTTCCCATTGGATACTTTTAAAAGAGCTTATTTTAGATTTATTAAGTTAAATGTAGATTTCAGAAAATACAATCCAATCAATAAACGTGATTCGTGGGCATATCGAATAAATTTAGGTGTTACAAATCCTTACGGGAAAAATCAAGCAATTCCGTTTGAGAAAAACTTCTTTATTGGTGGCCCAAATAGTATTCGGGCATGGCGGCCAAGAACCCTAGGCCCTGGTTCAGCTTTAGGTACGACAATCAATAACCGTTTCTCGCAACAACCAGGTGATATTATGCTTGAAACAAGTATTGAATACCGAAAATATATGTTTAGATTCATTGGTAACTGGAATGCTGGTTTTTTTATTGATGCGGGAAATGTCTGGAAATGGTATCAAATAGATTCTAAATTTAATCAGGCAAATTTTGATTGGACACGATTTTATAAAGAAATTGCAGTTGGAACCGGTGCGGGAATCCGCCTTGATTTAGATTATTTTGTAGCTCGTTTCGACTGGGGAGTGAAAGTTTTTGACCCTGCAAAAGCAACAGGCGAGAGATTTGTGCTTGACAATCTCAAACTGGGTAGAAATAATGAATACTTTCCTGTGTTTCATTTTGCCATTGGGTATCCATTTTAAGATTTATGAAAAACCTAAAAAAATTTCCAAACATGAAAAACATTTTCTTTTCACTCTTTATTCTCATTGGCTTTACTGCCAATGCTTCATCCATAACAGATAGTATAAAGGTTTTGGACTTTAAAACTTATAAAATCGATTATCCAAGTTCGTGGCGATTAAAGGCCGGCTGTGCTGTAAATGAATGTTCGATTCTATCACCAGCCGATACACTTTCTTGGCCAGATGGCTATACCGAAAGTATCAATCTTACTTTCAAGCCCCTACCCTCAGCAAGTTACACAGCTGAACAATATGCTAAGTTTTCGATAGATTATTTGCCTAAGGTTGTCAAAGACTTCAAAGTCGTTGAGAAAAAGAAGCTAAAATCGAATGCTTTTAGAGTTACTTATTCAGGAGAAAAAGATACGCATAAGCAAACTTGGCGACAATATTATTATGTAAAATCAAGCAAGGTTTATATTGTTACATTTTCGACCGAAACCTCAAAATATGCTGCTTATCAACCTTTTATGGAGCCATTTTTGAATAGTTTTACTATAAAGTAATCTACTAAAGAATCCAAAATTTCAGAGCTAAAACACCGAGCAATCCTGTAACCGAAACTAGTGTTTCCATGACCGACCACGTTTTGAGTGTATCAATCATGGAAAGTTGAAAGTATTCTCGAAAAAGCCAGAAACCAGCATCATTTACGTGCGAAAACATCATACTGCCTGCACCAATGCTCAAAACCATCAGATGAGGTTCGGTTTGCGTAGGAGCTAACAACGGCAACATAAAACCAGCAGTCGTGATACCCGAAACAGTCGATGAACCAACAGCAACTCTAATAATAGCGGCCATTCCCCAACCCAAAATTAGTGGATGAAGCGACGAATTTGCCATCATATCAGCAATTGACTGGCTTACTCCGCCATCGGTCAAAACTTGTTTTAGAGCACCGGCTCCGCCAAAAATCAGAAAAAGCATTGCCACATCTTTTATTGAATCGCCCAAAAGATTAGTTATTTCGGGCATTGATTTGTTTTGCTTAATTCCAAGCAAATAAATTGCGACTAAAACCGAAATAAACATACTCACAACTGGGTCGCCAATAAAGTTGAGACTTTCCCGAAAAAACGAATTTTCGGAAAGATAAGAGCCTGTGACTGTAGAAAAACTGATGAGAATTATTGGCAATAAAACCGAAAATAAACTATTGAAAGTTGAAGGCATTTCTTCGTTAGTGAGTTCTGGAGCAATAAATGCTTTGTTTGGTAAGGTAACATATTTTTTCAAAGTTGAACCAAATAAAGCTCCTGATACCAAAATTGCAGGAATTGCAACGATGATTCCATAAAAAAGTGTAAGTCCCATATCGGCATTGAATTGCTTCACAATTGCCAAAGGAGCAGGATGTGGAGGCAAATAACCCTGTGTAACAGAAAGTGAAGCCAACATTGGTAAACCAATATAAACCGCAGGCAATTTGAAACGATAAGCTACCGTGATGACCAACGGAGCAAGCAACATAAATCCAACCGAATAAAACAAAGGCAAACCAACAATAAACCCTGTAATCATAAACGCCCAACGCACGTGACTCGTGCCAATGAGTTCCATCATTTTGGTTGAAATTCGTTGAGCAGCACCACTTTGAGCAACTAATTTTCCAAGCATTGCTCCGAGTGCAATAATCGCCACAATCGACCCAAGTGTATTACCCGTGCCTTGCTGAATTGATTTTAGAATTACTTCGGGCTTCATTTGAAGTGCCAAGCCAGTTCCTAACGAAACTATCAAAAAAGCCAAGAAAGTATGGATTTTAAAATAAGAAATGAGCAAAATCAGCACAATAAGACCGATAATCGTGATTATGAGAGGCATTTTGTTTTAATTAGAGTTGAAACATTTTGCAAAATATACATTTTTGATGAAATAAATTTAATTCTAATAAATATCAATGTTGGGTTTAAATATCTTGACTATTAGCCGTTTACGGAAAATATTGATAGCTGTAAACGCAATTATCTCTATTTGTCAAGTTTTCCATCAAAAATTTAAGTAATTTTAAACTGACAATCTGTCAGTATTAATGTAAATTTGTATTTAAATTCCAAATTTTAGCAATTATTATTGATTTTTAACAAATTATATGGCATTAGTTACCAATTCGTTAAATATTCTCAACGAAGAAGATAAAGCGGCTTTAGATTTACCTCGCATCAGTGAAGATGAGCCATTGGCAAACAAAAGCAAGGATACTCGAAAACTTTACATTGAAAGTTATGGTTGCCAAATGAACTTTGCCGATAGCGAGATAGTGGCTTCAATTTTACGAGAAAATAATTTTACTACCACTTCAAAAATCGAAGAAGCCGAACTTATCTTACTCAATACTTGTGCAATTCGAGATAATGCCGAGCAGAAGGTCAGAAATCGTCTACAACACCTTGTGCCATTTAAAAACAAGCGTAAAAATGTAAAAATAGGCATATTAGGCTGTATGGCCGAGCGTTTGAAAACTAAATTATTAGAAGAAGAAAAAGTAGTTGACATGGTAGTAGGCCCTGACTCTTACCGCGATTTACCAAATCTGATTAGTGAAGTTGAAGATGGGCATAAAGCAGTAAATGTTTTCCTTTCGAGAGAAGAGACCTACGCCGATATAACGCCAATTCGCCTAAATTCAAATGGTGTTACAGCCATGATTAGTATTATGCGTGGCTGCGACAATATGTGCAGTTTCTGCGTTGTACCTTATACTCGTGGACGTGAGCGTAGCCGTGACGCAAATTCAATTGTAAAAGAGGCAACTGATTTATTTAATCAAGGATACAAGGAAGTAACTCTTTTGGGGCAAAATGTTGATAGTTATAAATGGAAATCGGATAATGATTCAATTGTAACCTTCGCCAATTTGCTTGAGATGGTCGCACAAGTAAGTCTAGATTTACGAGTACGATTCTCGACTTCCCACCCAAAAGACATTACTGATGATGTACTTTACACCATTAAAAATTACGATAATGTTTGTAATTACATTCATTTACCAGCTCAAAGTGGCAGTAGTCGCATTTTGGAATTAATGAATCGTACTTATGACCGTGAATGGTACATTGGCAGAATAGACCGAATTCGTGAGGTTTTGGGCGAGGAATGTGGAATTTCACAAGATATGATTGCAGGCTTCTGCACTGAAACCGAAGAAGACCACCAAGAAACCCTTTCCCTACTTGATTATGTAAAATATGATTATGGATATATGTTTTCCTATTCCGAAAGGCCAAATACACCTGCCGCTAAAAAATTTAAAGACGATGTTCCAGAAGAAATAAAAAGTCGTCGATTGGCTGAAATAATTGCTCGCCAACGTGAACATTCACTCGAAAGAAACCAACATTGTGTTGGAAAAACCTATAAAGTTTTAGTCGAAGGATTTTCTAAACGATCAAACGAACAACTTTCTGGCAAAAATGACCAAAATAAAATCGTAGTTTTTCCAAAAGAGAATTTTAAACTCGGTGATTATGTAAATGTTTTGATTACCGAATGCTCATCAGGAACTTTGATTGGACATGCTGTATGAAAATATGTAGAAATTTGAAAAAATAAGTAATAAGTTTTACATTTAATAAACAAGCGAAACGCAACCAAACTGTACGCTGACCGAAGCCAAAAGCTAAATCGAAATGAGTAACAATACAGAATTACAATCAGTCAAAAATCGCTTCGGTATTATCGGAAATGCAACCGCTTTGAACCATGCTCTCAGCGTGGCCATTCAGGTAGCTCCAACCGACTTGACTGTGCTAATAAATGGAGAAAGTGGTAGCGGAAAAGAATCTTTTTCAAAAGTAATTCATGCACTTAGCTCTCGCAAACATGGGCCTTTTATAGCCATCAACTGCGGAGCAATTCCCGAAGGCACGATTGATTCAGAACTTTTCGGACACGTAAAAGGCTCATTTACAGGAGCAATTGACGACCGAAAAGGCTATTTTGAAACAACCAGTGCAGGCACGATTTTCTTGGATGAAATTGCCGAAATGCCAATCGGCACGCAGGCTCGTTTGCTTCGTGTACTTGAAAACGGTGAATTTATTCCCGTCGGTTCATCGAAAGTAAAGAAAACTGATGTGCGAGTAGTGGCTGCCACCAACGTAAATCTATTAGAAGCCATTGAGCGTGGGCGTTTCCGTGAAGACTTATATTATCGACTAAATACTGTACCGCTTATTGTGCCAGCTCTGCGGGAACGTGGCTATGATATTGAATTACTTTTTAGAAAGTTTTCAACTGATTTTGCTGAAAAAAACCATATTCGTCCAATAGAATTGACCGAAAATGCTTCTCAAATGCTTATGAACTTTCGTTTTCCAGGAAATATCCGTCAGCTAAAAAACATTGCCGAGCAAATCACAATTCTTGAATTTGAACGACTTGTTTCGGCCGAGATTTTAACAAAATATCTTCCTCGTGAACAATCCAGCCGGCTTCCGACTTTATTAAAAGGCTTGAATGGTGGCAATGATAGCAATTATTCTGAGCGAGATTTATTATACAAAGTACTATTTGATATGAGAAAAGATATGACCGATTTAAAAAAATTGGTACTTTCGCTTATGCAAGGAGGCCAATCTGGAGGAGTTTCAATCAATGCTGATATTATGCAGCAACACCAAGGCTTATTTGAGGACATTAACCAAGAGGATAGTGTAGCTTTGATGCCCCCAACAGTTTATAATCCTCCACAACAAACGAACTATCCTAGCTATCAACCAGTTGATAATCAGAACATTATCAAAATTGACAGTATTCAAGGCGATAGAATAGATGTGGAGGACATTTCGCACGAAACCGAAGAAAATTCGTATTCGCTCGAAAAACAAGAAAAAGAAATGATTGTCAGGGCTTTGAAGAAAAATAATTTCAAACGAAGATACGCAGCTTTAGACTTGGGAATTTCAGAACGTACTCTTTACCGAAAAATCAAACAATATGATATTGAAGACGAATAAAAAAATAATTTTCAATTACCAATTTTCAATTGCGACGTCACTCTATCTATTGTTTAATAAATTTACTAAGTTCATGAATATACATAGATTTCTTATCTTTGTATTGATAATTATTAATTGTTCATTGATAATTGGTTGTAAAGTTTACTCTTTTACGGGTACAACTCTCAAAGATGATTTGAAGACGATTACAATTCAGAATGTCACAATGGGAACCGCTGGTGGCCCAGCTAATTTAACTTTGACTTTTACTGAAAAACTAAAAGAATATTATCAGCGAAACACAAGCCTAAAGTTAAAGCCCAACGATGCTGATTTACTGCTCGAAAGTACAATAGTTGGTTATGAATTAACGCCAGTTTCAGCTACATCAAGCGACAAAGCAGCACTTAACCGACTGACTATCATAATAGAAGTAAGATTTGTGAATGCTAAATATGAAGAAGAAAGTTTTGAAAAAGAGTTTTCTTTTTACCAAGATTTCCCACAAGAACAAAACCTTTCGCAAGTGGAAAGCAGTTTAGTTCCTAAAATAATAGACCAATTAGTGCTGAATATATTTACTGATACCGCCGCACAGTGGTAATACATCAATTAAGAATTGAAAATTTGGCATTTTGACCGCTACTATAATTCTTAATTCTTAATTTCACAAAACATGCTGGATAAAAACAACTTTATAGATTACATGAGTAACCCTCAGTCATTATCGCTTAATGATATAATGACGATGGAAAATGCGACTAAGAAATTTCCGTATTTTCAGCTGGGTTATACGCTCATTGCAAAAGGTATTTATGCAAAAGCACCCGAAATTGCCAAAGATGCAGTTCGGAAAGCCGCCATTTATGCCCTCAGCAGAAATGCCTTGAGAAAAGTAATAGAAAACGATATGGATTGGAATTCAATTCCAGCTATAAGAGTTACGGAAAATCAACTCGAAAATAAGTTTTCGCAAGGAACTATTGATGAAGAATTAAACCGAGAGAAATTAGAAGAAGAATTAATAGAATCAATTGCAAAACCAGCACTAAGAAACATTCAAGACGAACAATTGGCAATTATTGAGCAATTTATCAAGAAAGAACCACGTATTCAACCTACAAGACAAGGTGACACCATCGTTGAAGTAGAAGATTTAAGCGAAAGTAGCACAACTCTAAATGGCCCTTTAGTAACCGAAAGTTATGCCAAAATTTTATCTCGCCAAGGGCGTTTCCAACAAGCAATAGAAGTTTATAAGAAAATTTTAGTAAAAAATCCCGAAAAAAGTGCTTACTTTGCGGAAAAAATAGCAGATTTAGAAAAGAAAATGCAATGATGATTAGATGTACTTTTTAATAATTTATTCATTTTCAGTCATTTAGGTATGTATTTTTTTCATTTCTTAAAAAAGAAAATTTAAAATATTTTTCATAAGTTAATAATTCATTGTAAAAATGTACACTACAGTCTTAGTTTTAATGGTAATTGTTGCCATCTTGTTAGTATTAGTGATTATGATTCAAAACCCAAAAGGTGGTGGTCTTTCAAGCGAATTTGGTGGTGCAGGTTCACAAATGTTCGGTGTTCAACGAACAGGCGATATTCTTGAGCAACTTACTTGGGGCTTTTTTGCATTCATTATTGTAGGTGCCTTAACAGCAGGTATTTTTATGGACAAAACGGGTGCAGCCGCAAATGAAAACAATGGCTTAAACGTTGAAAAAGCAACAGCTCGCCCAAATGTTCCAACAGCTATTCCTGCTACGGGTACGCCTGCTACGGGTACAACTCCTGCACCTGCTGCACAACCTAAGAAATAATTTTCTTAAAATAACTAGAAAGAGGGTGACTCAAAACAAAAATTAGGTAGATACTATTTTGCATAGATTTTTTGAAAAAATCTCCTTTTAAAAAAAAGTAAAAGCGAGTTAACAGACTGTTATCTCGCTTTTATTATTTAATTAATGTACTAATTTAGTTTTGTGCTGCAGCAGGTTTTTTATTATGGACACTATTTTTATTAAAAAACTTTTTCTTCCCTACTGGCTTTCGGTAAGGTTTACGTGCTTGAGTCGATTTATATTCAGGAGCGATTCCCAAACCTAAACTTTCGGTAATATTTTGTTTTTCAACTTCTCTTTCGAGTAACTTTTCAATATTTGCAATGCGATATTGGTCTTTTTCATTGATAAAAGTAAATGCTGTACCCGTAGTCTCGGCACGTGCAGTTCGTCCGATTCGGTGAATATAATCTTCGGCATCGCGTGGCACATCAATGTTTATAACCAAATTAAGGTTATTAATGTCAATGCCTCTCGAAAGTACGTCGGTGGCCACCAAAATCTTGAATTGCTTATTCTTAAAACCCCTCAATGACTCTTCTCGGTCTTCTTGCGTATTATCAGATGAAATCCCTCTTGCTTCAAACTTATTTCGATTCAGCATCCGAACAACTTTTTCAATCATTGATTTTTGCGATGTAAAAATTATGACAGATTCTGCTACCGTATTTTTCATCAAATGAATCAATAATGGAAGTTTTTGTTCATCAGAAGCTAAATAAAATTGTTGGTCAATTCCTACTGCTGGTTTTGATACGGCCAGTCTGATTTCTTCTGGATTTATAAGGATTTTATTGGCAAAATCTCTGATTTTCTTAGGCATTGTGGCCGAAAACATCAAATTTTGGCGATTTTGGGGCAAATATTTTAATACAAAAAGTATATCATCCGAAAATCCCATATCCATCATTTTATCGGCTTCATCTAAAATCAGACATTTTAAATTATCAAATTTTACCTCGCCCGAATTCATGTGTGCCATCAAGCGGCCTGGGGTGGCTATGATAATATCGGCCCCTTTTACTAGAGCTTTGCGTTGTTGGTCCCAATCTTCTCCTTTTCCTCCACCATAAATGGCAAGGCTTGTCGCTTGTATAAAATAACTAAATCCCTCTATTTGCTCATCAATTTGCTTGGCGAGTTCACGGGTGGGAACTAATATAAGTGCTGAAGTATGGTTGCTCGGCTCTCGACTAATTTTATCTAAAATAGGAATCAAATAAGCAGCGGTTTTGCCTGTGCCAGTTTGAGCCGAAGCTATTAAATCCTTGCCAGCTAAAATAATTGGAATTGCCTTCTCTTGTATTGGAGTGACTTGTAAATAATTCATGGCGTCCACTCCCGTCAGTACGTCATCATGAAGGTTAAGTTCGTTAAATTGCAATTTTTTAATAATTAAATAGGACTTATGAAAGCTTTAATACTTACAAATATAGCATTAAGTAGCTTTAAAGCAATAAATAAGCCTTGATTGTTTCATTTCTCAGAAATTTTGAATTTTACTCTAAGCTCTTTAATGTATAACCTTTTTGTTGTAAAAGTTTCAATATGCCTTTTTCTCCTCCCAAATGTCCCGCTCCTACGGCAAAAAATGTTGATTTTTGGTTTATATTCTGTTCAATTACAGGAATCCAGTTTTGGTTTCTTTTGTCCAGCATTTCATCTTGCATTCCTTTCATTCCTACCATTTGCTCTGAAATCATTTTCGTTAAAGCCTCAATATCTTGATTTTTATACAAATCTATCATTTGATCATAAATTGCATTGCCATTTTCAGTTTCTTTGATCGCATCCATCAACCATCCAACTTGTTGCTCAGTCGTGGCTTTATCCATCACCGCAACTTGGTCTTCAATGGTTTCAAGACCTAAAACTTCTTTTTTCTCGGTTTTTGCTTTTTTTACAAAATACTCTTCATAAGATTTTGGCATCGGGCATTTAGCGGATTTCATCAACGCGAAACTCATATAAACCATTGGTTTTGCTGGACCAAACATTGCTACATCCATTCCAGAAGTTTTCTTAAAATACTCGCTATAAACCTGATAATCAGACTTATTCATAATATCTTTTAACTTTTTTCCATCGGCTGACATCATCAATTTTTGAGTTTTTGACATCATCTGCGGGTCGTCCATGTCAATTTCTAAAAAAACCTGTTGGGCAATTTTAAATTTTTCTTCAGTGCCTTTCGGAACAAAAAAATTATCGGGGCAAATCAAATGAATCGTTCCAAAAATATAAGAAGGTAGTGAAATTCCATTACCTGAGATTTCCCAAAGTAAACCTTTTTGTGCTTGCTGTGCGATAGTTTGCGAAAGTTGAAAAAATAGTAAGATTAAAACGACCAGTTTGTTTTTCATAGTAAAAATGGAGTAAATTAAACATTTTAAAGATAACAAAAAAGCTCGATGAAGATTCACCGAGCCTTGCACATTTATTTGAGGTCTATGTTTTTCTAATTAGAAAAATGCTTGGTTTTCTTTTCAAGCTCAATCACCATCGGCACAAGTACATGGTCTTCAATAATGGCGTGCTTGTGAAGTTCAAGCTCAAATAACTCAACTTGATTCAAGAAAACTTTGAAAGGTAATGGAGTAGTTTTGTTGACAGAATATTGTTTAATTATTTCACTCACTTCTTTCAATTCGTCTTCAATTGGCGAATGACTTGATATAAATTTTTCTATAGTGAATTCAAGGTCAATTTCAAGACTTTCGGCACAGACTGATTTTACTTTTGAGGCAACAATCATTCGTCGAATATACGGAAACAATTGTATTTCTTCCATAAGAATATGGTCAATAAGCTTGTTTTTATAAATGTTGAAGAAAATCGCCAAACTAGCTAAAAGTTGGTGGCTTTTACTGTATTTACTAAAAATGTGCAATAAAGACTGTTCTATTTCTGGCAATTTCTTGTTCAAATAATAATGGTGAGTAGTTTGGAGATAATCCAGAATTTCTTCTACCGAAAACCTCTGCATTTTCTCGAAAGGAAAATCTGCATCATCATTATATAAATCCAAAATCAATTCAATCAATTCGGGGTTCATTTCGATGTGCTTGATTGCCTTTGTTTTGGAAGTTATGTTTAATCGTTCCGTAATCATTTGGAGCATTTTTGAACTATTAATGAGGTCATGCACTGCTGTCATATATTTATCTTTCTTAGGATCTGAATAGGCAAAGCTATCAAATTCAGTTTTATTAAAGTATGACAATTGTCATGAAAACAAAAAAGCATACCCAGATTCGCTCTCGGTATGCTTTTGTAATGTTGTAAAGCTAAGATTTAGTTTGCTTTAAACTCACCAGAAGCACGAAGTTCAACTTCGTCAGAAACAACTGCACCTGGCATTGCACCTACACCAAAATCAGTACGTTTAACAGCACCAGTAACTTTAAAACCTACTAATTTCTTGCCATCACGTGCGGCACCTGTACCAACCAATGTAAGGTCTAAAGTAACTGGTTTAGATACACCTTTAATAGTTAAGTTACCTGCTAATTTATACTTTTTTGGCCCGGCAGAAGTGATTCCTGTGCTTTTGAAAGTCAATGTTGGAAACTTTGCGGTATCAAACATATCATCTCTTTGAAGGTGAGCATCACGCATTTCTTGGTTTGTAGTAACTTGTTTCAAATCAGCTGTTAACTCAAAAACTGCATCTGAGAAATCTTCTTTTGAAGAGGTAACTGTTGCATCAAAGCTTTTGAAAACTCCGTCAACTTCTGACATCAATAAGTGGGTAACTGTGAAAGTCATTTTAGCGTGAGCTTTATCAAGTGACCATTTTTGTGCAAAAGATGCAACAGATGCTAATAAAGCAAAAGCAAGTATTGTGATTTTTTTCATTTTACTGTGTTTTTTTTAATACCTATTAATAATTATACTGAATTTCGAAGACAAATGTAATGACATATAATGTTTTGACAAACTATTTTAACATTTTTAACAATCTAAAATCGAATTTGGCAATGTGTTTTTAGGCAATTGTATCTTTAAACAATCGAAGTGTTCGCTCCCAAGCCAATTTAGCTACTTCGGCATTGTATCGGGTTGGAGAAGAATCGTTGTTAAAAGCATGATTTGCTCCTTCATAAACATAAATTTCGTGCTTTATAGCTGCAATTTTAAGGGCTGTTTCGTAGGCTGGAATTCCCGCATTTACACGCTCATCAAGTCCACCATAGTGTAGCATCAATGTTGCTTTGATTTTTGGCACATCGATTGTATCTGCCTGCTTGCCATAATAGGCAACTGCAGCGTTAAGTTGTGGAGAATTTACAGCCAATTGATTAGCCAATCCACCACCCCAACAAAAACCAACACAGGCTGTTTTACCATTAGATTCTTTTAACGAACGTAAGTAATCAAAACCTTTTACGAAATTGTTTATATTTTTCACAGTATCAAGTTTGCCAAATAAGCCACGAGCTTCGTCTTCATTGGCTGGAGTACCACCCAAAGGAGAAAGAGCATCAACACCCAAAGCCATATAACCTGCTTTTGCCACTCGACGAGTTATATCTTTGATGTGTGGATTTAAACCACGGTTTTCGTGAATAACCAAAACCGCACCTATTTTACCTGAAATTTTCTTTGGTTTCGCTAGATAGGCTTTCATTATTGAACCATCACCTTCATAGGTAATATCTTCACTTATAATATCTTCGTCATCTTCGGCAATTGTCATTGCGTTGGCGTAATTTACTTCTAATAAAGGCAAAATAGCTATCGCTGCGGCAGTTCCACCGGCGAGTTTTGCCAAGCGTGTCATAAAATCATTTCGTGTGAGTGGCTTATGGGTATACTCATCGAAGAGGTTGATAATTTCTTGATTCATAGTATTAATAAAGTTTATTATTTTATAAAATTAGTAATTATTGAAAGAAATTTATTGATATATATACAGAATTTTAATAAACTTTTTATTTAAACGAAAGAAAATCTATTGACCTTGACTGCTGACAAAACTAAAAAAAGAAGGGGCTTGTTAAATATCACAAGCCTTCTATTTTTTCAACCTAATTAAAATAAAATCTTTATATTTTCTGAATCTATAATAATGGTTTAGGAAAAAAAATCTAAACCCATTATTATTTACTTCCCCAATCACGATTAATTATTACTATCACCGCCCGATTTTATATCATCATTTTTCAATTTAGATTTCTTGGTTTCGGTAAATTTCATTTTACCAATTTTATAACTAAAAGTCAATTTAATATTTTGGTTATAAATATTGTTGACACTAACTTGGTTAAACATTGGAGTTGTAAGAGTGCTTCTCATTTTCATGCCAAAAAAGTTTTCTGTTGCTAAACCAAGGCTACCTTTTTTATTAGCAAATTCTTTTCTTGCTCCAATTGAATACATACCCATTCCACCTTGCATACCTTGCAATTGTACACGATTTCCTCTAAAACCTCCGAAAGCTTGAATTGCCCAACCTTTTTGAAGTGTAATAGATGACTGTAAACGTCCACCTGCTACAATACCTGAATTGCTAATTGTTGATGAAAGACCATTCAATCCGGTTTGTTGACCTTCAAGGTAATTATAATACAAGTCAAGACCACCATTTAATGTCCATTTTGGTGTGATAAAGAAGTTTCCAAAAATGTTTGTGCCGAGAGTTTGTTCTTTACCAATGTTTTGGTAAGTTGTTATAATTGCACCCAAAACTGTGTCAGATGGCATAGAGATACGTGTAATTGAATTGTTTGTTTGGCGACCGAAAACTGATACATTCACATATGTTTTCTTGATATTGGTACTCAAACTAAATTCAAGATTATTAGAAATCTCTGGTTTCAAACTTGGATTACCAATCGAAATACTCTGCGGATTTGAGGCATTGTAATTCGGGTTTAATTGTTGTAAACCTGGGCGTTGAATACGGTTGTTGTAAGCAAATTTCAAAGTCGATGCTTTACCTACACTTTTCGAGATATTTACACTTGGTACAAGGTTTCCATAAGCTGGGATTAGGATATCACTTTTTTGGTCATTTGCCGAAATACTTGTGTATTCATAACGTGTACCAACTTTGAATGTATATTTGTTTTTTGTAGAAAAAGTATATGAAACATAGCCTGCTGCAATATTTTGGCTATAGTTAAGTAAACCTGCTGGGTTTCGAGCATCAGATGAGAAAGAACCTGTTGGATTAGCAAATAAATACTCATAATCACTATTAACTTGACGAATTACAGTTTTCGCTCCGATTTCAAACATCTGCTTTGATTTAATGGGCGTCTGATAATCAGTCTGTAATGTAATTTCATTATTAAAATTAGTATTAAGGTTTTTCTGACGACTTAACAATTCTTTGGAGCTACTTAATAAATCGGTAAAGAAATTATTAGTCAATTTGTTTTGACTGAACTGTCCAGAAATTGAAAACTCTTGTGAGGGCTTGAAAATACGGATATAATCAAGATTAATGTCAACTGAGTTTGATAGATCTTTGCTTGTTACATCACGGAAAGAAGTAGAATTTAATATACTATTTTTGTATTGGTTAATTATAAAATCCTGTGAGCGGGTGAAATTACGAGTTCCGAAGGCTACTGAAGCAGTAAGCGACTGATTTTTAGCTAAATCATAATCAAATCCTAAATTATATCTTCCAAATAATCCATTATCAAAAGCATTAGCCGTTTGATTTGTTAGTGTCGAAACACCATTTCTTACCGTTGTTTGATCTAAAGATGTAGCCGCTTTATTATAAAATACACGACCAAAACCACCAAGCGTTACACCTAATTTTCCTTGACGATAATTTCCGTTCAAGCTCAAATTTGAACCACGTATACCAACACCCGAATCAAGATTTAACGTTAAGCCTTGTAGAGTTGATTTTTTCAAGATGATATTAATGATACCACCCGAACCTTCAGCATCGTATTTGGCTGATGGTGAAGTGATTACCTCAACGGTTTTAATCAAATCGGCAGGAATCATTTTCAAGGCATCGGCAATGCTACTTGCAACGATTGTAGAAGGCTTGTTGTTGATCAAAACTTTAAGGTTTGAAGTTCCACGAAGCGAAACGTTGCCATCTAAGTCAACCGAAAGCATCGGCACTTTACGTAAAATATCAGCGGCATCTCCACCTTTTGAAGTCAGGTCTTTTTCGGCGTTATAAACCAACCTGTCAACTTTTTCCTCAATCATTGATTTCTCCGCCGTCACGGTTACTTCATCCAATTGTTTTACGCTTTGAGCGAGTTTGATTACGCCCAAATCATTGTCTTTACCTTTTTCAACTTTTACTTCAATGGTTTTATCTTTAAAACCAATGAAAGTGATTACTAAGTTGTATTCACCTGCCGCCACACGGCTCATTGAAAACTTGCCTTTTTCGTCGGCTACTGTTCCGTCAATAACTTTCTTGGTATCTTTTGTATAAAGTGCAACGTTAGCAAACTCAACGACTGCTGAAATGTTTTCGTCAACTACAAAACCAAAAACTTTTGAATTTCCTTTTGGAGCGTTTCCGTCTAAATTTAAGGAAGGTGCTTGTTGCGTATTTTGAGGGCGACCATTGCTATCACCTCTTTGTCCACCACCCATTCCGCCTGAGCCACCGGGACCAAACTGTGCTGTTGCCATTGTAGTGGCAACTATTAAAAGTGTGAGTATTGTTACTAATTTTTTCATTGTAATGCTATTTAAAATTTTAGATTTCTATATTTGAGAATTGCAAAACTTTTGTGTCTCGCTGAATTCTACAACAAATCAAAGACTAAATCCCGAATCGATTTTGATTAATAGATAACTTAGACGTTCAACTCGACAACTCGGCTGAAAACTCGACAATACCGAAGTGCAGAATAAATAGGCCGAAATGTCGATATATTAGGCTGAAATGTAGAAAATAAGTACAAAAAGCATATAATTTAGATCTTAGTAGTTGCATTTAATACTCTTTTTGAACAAACTTTGATATTATTTATGAAGCCGACATACATTTGGCAATCGTTTAATTAGAAAACAATGCAGCATTTCATTAAAAAAATAGTGGGACCGACCTTCGGGCTACCGACCAACAGAATTTTATTATTACACCTATCATTTTGGGCGTTATATTTTTCGTTTTTTTTCTATCAGATTACTTTTAGCCGCCATGGGGAAGAGCCAAATTATGAGCGAGCATTCTATGATGCAGCAACTCAAATAATTTTTATGGCTTTAATCAGCTATATCAATTATTTTATCTGTCTGCCTCGGTTTTTAAAACACAAAAACTTCGGTCAATATTTAATTGAATTTTTGATTCCTTTCTCAATTATAATTACGTGTCACATTTTTTTAAAGAGAAATATCTACATCGATATCAAAGAAGCCAAGGGTTTTCTATATTCAACTAAGTTTGTAAGTCAGCACGTAATTGCTGCGATTTTTATTGCTATTTTTATCGGTATGCTGCGTTTTGCAAAAGATTGGTTTGAGTTAGAGGCAAAGAAAAGTGAAATTGAAAACGAAAAACTTACGGCTGAATTACGTTTTTTGAAAGCCCAAATAAATCCACACTTTTTGTTTAATACACTAAATAATCTTTATTATTTGGCGATGATCAACTCGCCAAATACGACTGAAGTTATTGAAAAACTCTCACAAATGATGCGATATATGCTTTATGATTCGAACCACCCGAATGTGTCGATGACGAAAGAGATTGAGTACATGAAAAATTATATTAGTTTAGAAAAACTACGTTTGGATAATCAGGTGCCAATTACATTTGATATTAAGGGCAACCCTGATACAGTAAAAATTGTACCACTTATTTTCATTACCTTTCTCGAAAATGCTTTCAAACACGGTGTAAGCAATAGTATGAAAAATGCTTATGTAAATATTTCTATCCATATTGAAGGTCAAAAATGCACATATTGCGTAGAAAACAGTAAATTGCCACCAAACCACGAGACTACAAACGAGAAATCGGGAATTGGTTTGCAGAATGTCAATCGTCGTTTAGAACTTAGTTATCCAAATAATTATGAGTTGATTGTCAACGAAGATGATAAGGATTATAAGGTGGTTTTGAAATTGAATTTGTGATAGTCAATCAATCATTAAACATTTACAATTAATGTTAAGCTGCATAATTATTGAAGACGAACCACTGGCTCGTAACCTAATGGAGGCATATATAAAGAAAGTGCCACACCTCAATTTACTCAGGTCATTTTCTAGTTCTTTGGCAGCGTTAGATTTTTTACGTGAAAAGACTGCGGCAGGCGTTCCAGTTGATATTTTGTTTTCTGACATCCAAATGCCTGAAATTACGGGTATTACGTTGTTAAAAATTTTACAAAAAAAGCCCTTAGTAATTCTGACCACTGCCTATTCTGAATATGCACTCGAAGGCTACGAACTTGAAGTTTTTGATTATTTATTGAAACCAATCAGTCTTGAACGTTTTCTGAAAGCAGTCGAAAAAGCTACCATTCGGCTTACAGTGGCTCAAACAGTTGTACAAGAAAAAATTGTAAAAGAAGTAACAGTAAATTCAGATGGTAGTCAAGGATTTATTTTTGTAAAAGACGGAACAAAACTTGTAAAAATTCGACTAAATGAAATTCAGTATATAGAGGGTTTGAAAGATTATGTTTGTATCCATACCAAAGACAAAGACGCTACGCTCAAAAAGATAGTCACCCTCCAAACCATGAAGAGTTTAGAAAGTCAACTATCTGAGAGTCAATTTATTAGAGTACATAATTCTTACATAATAGCCTTCGATGCCATTGATGCGATTGACAAAGAAAAAATACAAATCGGCAAAAACTTTATTCCGATAAGCGATACCTACCGCAAAGCTTTTAAGGATTTTATTGAGAAAAAGCAGGTGAGTTAAGTAATGAGATACGAAAGGCGAAATACGAGACGGTTGGCCACGGTCTCGGTTTGTCGAAGCTACGGTTCCACGTAGCTATAAAAATTGATTATCAACAATTTAATAAATATATTTTTGTCGCTTAATTTCTTCTCCGAACTTAACAAAACTATTAAAGCAAAAAAAAGAGATATTCATTTATTTGAATGTCTCTCTTTTTTTTATTTAAACTTAGCACTCAACGTAATAATATTTGCCACCATGCCATTGCTTCGGTTGTAATGCCCATAACGCAATTCGGCGGTATTCCAATGCTTGATTCCTAAAACCCCATCGGGCGGAGCAATTCTGATTCCTGCTCCCCAAAAGGCACTTCTAAAGTTAGAAATATCAAAATCAGAGGTATAATAACTTTCGGTCAATTTATGACTATTGATTTGACCGAAATATTTAACAGCAGTTTGGCTATTAAATCGATAATGAGGCGTAACCGAAACAAATGAAGTAATTTTAATAGGCACTTCAAGGCTTACGGTATGAGCTTTCATACCCCAATTATCTTGGTAATAACGATAGAATGAACGAATGATAAATCTGTCACCCAAGAAATAACTTGCACGCAAACCAACCGGCAATTTTGCACGAGTTCCTGGTAATTTTTCCACTTTTAATGTCCCGTCTGAAAAATAAACGCGATGGTAAGGAGTACTCAAAAGTCCTTCTTGGTAAGATGGTTCAATAACTGCCATTACTTGCAAACGTTTATTGATAATCTGTGAAACTCCAATTGATAAATTATAAGAATTTCGGCGTTTGAAATCGATGTTATTATCTCCTTCAGCACCCGAACCATAGCCGATGGGGCGAAGTTCGTAAGGCAAAATAACCGACCAAGTATCAAAAAATGCCCCTATTTTTACGCTTAGTTCGGTATTATTATCTTTGGATGATTTAGAAAAACTCAGATTTCCGCCGTAAGATTGATAATCCCACTCAGTAGAATAGGATAAACTCGCTCCTACTGTTTTATGTGTTTTATCGTCTTTTCTACTCCACGAAAGTGTTGGATAAAAGTGAACATCCGACATCGAAGCCGAAGAAACTGAACGAGGGTCAATTTTATCAGATGAAGCCGATGAATAATAATCTATGGATGCTTCAGCCGAAATTGAGTGTTTTCGGGCTTTTTTGTCTGTAAACGACAATTTTAAATCTAGTGAATTGGCAAAATCAATCAGTTTTTCCGTTCCGATGCCCCCTGTTACCGCTGAGTTATTTCCATCTTGGGAATAATATGACGAAACAATATTTACCTCGTCTAATTTCAATGTACGAAAACTGCTTTCGGCTACGGTTTTTGAACTCAACTTATACCATTTGCTTGATATCGGCATTGAGTTTTTGTTGGTAGTTTCGCTTTTTTTGCTTTTAAATAAATATTTTGTTTCGTCATATTGGCCATAAGCACCGCTCATGAATCCAACATACAAACCAATCGCTAATGTTACTTTTTTCATAAGGGAAAGTTTTGATAGTCGAGTAGGATTCATTTAGATTCGACTATTTCAATGTTTTAGTTCATTATCTGTAATAGAAAACACTTTTAAATAACATATAACAATTTAATTATCAACGAAATACAACTTCGTTCAACGATTTTAGTTACAACCGCAACCGCCACCACTTTTACCGCCATTTGCACCAGATGCACCTTCACGATATAGATAAAAACTTGTCTCGAACTTCTCGGCTTTGCGGCCTGCAAGTTCCATTTCTGAGTCATTTATTCTATTTTTTTGATACTCTTTCACCGCTACACATGAAACCATTGAGCTTAGTAAAAAAGCTAAAAGAGCAAATATTTTGATTGATTTCATATTTATGAAACGTTGATGTTATTTGATGTATATATATTATTGTCGTCATCGATGATGATGCAAGCAATCTGCTTCATCTGATTGATTAGCCCTAGACCTGCATCAACTCCTAAAACACTGATAGGCGTGGCCATTGCATCGGCCAATTCGGCATTTGGGCAAATAATCGTAACGCTTTTGATACCAAACACTGGAAAACCTGTTTTGGGGTCAATTGTATGTGAATATTTTTTACCATCGATGATTACAAATTTTTCATAATTTCCCGAAGTGGCAATTGCTACGTCACTTATATTGATGTACGAAAAGGCTTTATTTTGAGCATTGGGGTCGGCAATAGCAATAGTCCACGGTTTTGCGTTGGGTTGATTTCCCCAAGTTGTCAAATCGCCTGCAGCATTGACAATTCCGCTTTTTACTCCGTTTTTTATCAATAATTGTTTAGCTCGTTCGGCGGCATAACCTTTTCCGATTCCACCAAAACCAATTCTCATCCCTTTTTCTTGCAGGAAAACTGTCAAATTTTGGGCGTCTAAAATTATATTTTGATAATTGATTAATTTGACTGATTCTTTAGCCGCTTCGGCATCAGGAAGCGAAGTCATTTCTTTATCAAAATTCCAAAAACGATTGTCGATTGAACCATAGCTTATATCAAAAGTACCGTCAGTGAGAGCTGATATTCTGAGCGACCGCTGGATTAGATCAAATACTTCCTTATCAACATTTACTGGTCTAATGCCCGCATTTTTGTTAATTTGATTGGTTTGGCTATCATTATTGAAGGTAGTCAGAAGCTTTTCGATACGGCTAACTTCAGCTATGGCTTCATCAATTTGTTTTTCTGCCCATTTAGCATCATCATCTACTACGCTAATAGTAAAGCGATTACCCATTAATCGAAGCGTTTTTTGATGAACTTTATTTGCGAGCATTGATAAGCGACTGTATTTCTTGAATAAAAGCATCGGTTGTGATTCCTGCTGGATAGCCATCCCATTCTTTCAGAACTTTGCCATCTGCACCGACCAAGACCGTCAACGGAAATTTTCCTTCTTGATTATATTTTTCAGCGAGAGCTTCGTTCATTCCTGTTTGTTTTTTATCCAATTGATTTTTCTTCAATCTCGGAAAATCAGCACGAACCAAAACTAAATTTGTGGTCGCAAAGTTTAGAAATTCAGGGGAATCAAGAATATCTCTCTTGAGCTTGATACATGGTCCGCACCAATCAGAACCTGAAAAATTAATCACAATATATTTATGATTCTGAATGGCATGAGATTTTGCTTTGTCGAAATCGCTACCCCATTGCGGAGAACCTTCAAGCAGGAAGAATATCAGAAAAATGCTTAAAAATTTCATTTTTTATGGTTTAAATATTTCTTTGTAAATCTCTTAATAAACTACCAAAGTTTTGCCATCGGTGGCAACTTTATAAACCGAAAGACCCGCTCTTCCATTACCATTCAAGCCAGCTCCAGTTATTGAAAACCTTGCACCATGAGCCGTACAATACCATTCATTATTATAGTATATCATTTGTTTTTTGGGTTCATGTGAACACGTTACAGTAGCTGCAATGTAAGTATTTGCGTTTGAAAGGGCAATTACAATATTACTAACAATCATGTATCCTCCAACAGTCTTAAGTTTTGCATAAGTCGTGGATGTGAGATCAATCTTTGCTTTTGTACTTGTGATTTTATTTAATTCTTCGGTAGTAATTATACTTGAATTAACAGATGTGGTACCTCCTGTAGTTCCAGTCGCTGTTCCTATTGTTGATCCCGTTGTTGTTCCAGTCGCTGTTCCTGTTGTAATGCCAGTTGTTGTAGTACCAGTAGTTGAACCATTTGGTGCTACTGTCAAAGCATTTACGTATTTGTCATCCTCTCTTACACAAGAAGTTAGCAAAGCCATTAAAGCTGCACCACTAAAACCTGCTGATTTCAAAAACTCGTAACGTGTCATGATTCTTGATTTTTAATAAATATTGGTTTATATTTTCATTATGCAACTACATCACAAAGAGTGGGGTAATTTATATTTATTTATCGACTCTTTGTTTTGTTAACGATTCTACTAAAAAAAGGGTAGGATAAAATTTCATAAAGATAAAAAACAAAGCACTAAATTCAAACTTGATTAAAAACAAATTAACCGAGTAAAGAGGGAATATTAAACGATAAATTCAAATACTATAACTTATTGATAGGGAGTATTATCTCTCGTTTCATGTACTTTGTCTCGGTAATTATTATATATTTTTTTATTTTCGTATCAATACTTGAATAAATGATTTTGTTAATAGCGAAACTTCGATTTCATAATTAAACAATCAATGATAGCTTTCAATCTAAAAATGGTTTTGCTAACTTCAAATTAAAGTTTATTATCGTGTTTTTTCTTCTTTGGTTTTCTGTTAATTGCGTAATCAAAAATACCAAGTTTCACTCCAACATTCGCCGAAAAACCTTTGAAATCAGTATTTAAACCATTATTGTCAAAAGCAAGACGATAATTTGCACCAACAAATGCTTTTGCAAAACGATAAAGGTTAGCCTCTGCCACAACTCCAGGTTGAATCAGACGATACATATTGTTTGAGAAGTTTTCACCTCTTCTTGGCTTCATTCCAGGTTTTGGGTCAAAATCATCATCTCTTTCACCTCTAAAATCATCATCTTCGTATTCTTCAAAATGAAAATTATCACCAGCCATTCCAACAACTAAAGGAAAAGAAACGTGAATTGCCGCATTAGGTTTTAAGGTATATTCAAATTTTAAGCCACCAAACATTCCATCCCCACCCCTCGATTGATTTCTAAAACTGCTATAACCAGTCATTCCAATTGCCAATCTTTTATTGAATTGCAACATAAACGAACCTCCAGCCAATGGCCTAAATACTCCTCCAACTTGTCCAAACTGATATTCGGGTGCAATATAAACCCCCAAATAATTCAATTTAGCACCTCCATTGATTTTCTTAAAAACTGTTTGAATCGTTGATTTCGTAGAGTCTTGTCCCAATACAATAACGGAGCTAAAGCTCATAAATAATGCCGATAAAACTATCAACTTTGTAAAACCTGTCATAGATATTATTGTTAAATTTTAAAAAAGATTAATTATATATCATTACGCCATCCCGATTAAAAGCGTGGGGTAAAAAAAGTTTTTTTGAAAAATAATTATATTTCATTATGCACCCCACCCTTTTTTTTGTGTATTCGTACTACCTTTATGAATATAATTTATTAAACGAAAAATATTAAAGTTGGCATTGTTAACGTTTAAACAATCAATACTTTAATGAATTCGCAAAAGTTCTAAATCATTTTCCATTGTTGTTCAAGAAAATCACATTTTCAGAAGATAATCTCGATAGCGTAATAAAAGCCAGCATTGGTAATAATAGTCAGGCTCAAAGGACGCTTATAAAGCTACATTTAGGCTTTGCGAAGAGCATTTGTGCGAGATATTCTAGCAATGAGCAAGAAGTGGAAGAAATGATTAATGATGGTTTTTTGAAAATCTTTAATAGTCTAACTAAATACGACTCGGCTCAACCGTTCAAGGCGTGGTTTCGGACAATCATGGTCAATACTGCCATCGATTATTACAGAAGCAATAAAAAATACCAACTCCATGTTACAATCAATGAAATAGATCTAACTGACTTTAACGACGACGTGATAAGTCAGCTTTCGGTTGAAGAAATTATGGGGCTTGTAAATAAGCTTTCGCCCATGTATCGCATGGTTTTTATGCTTTATGTTGTTGAAGGGTATAAACACAAAGAAATTGCCGAGCGTCTCGGAATTCAAGAAGGCACATCGAAATCGAATCTTCAAGATGCTCGCATAAAATTACAGGAAATGATACGCATTCATTATCCTCATTTATTTGATATTTACGCAGTGAGAAAAAATAAACTCAATGAAAACTGACAAATTTGACGAGGCTTTTCGACGCAAAGTTGAGAACTTTCACCCGCCTTTCAGTGAAGACGAAATCGACCGAGTTCAAGGGTATGTCAATCGACACATTCCTTTGAGTCTTTGGCAACGCTTTGGGAATATCTTTACCTATTCAGTTGGTACGCTCATGATTTTAACTTTATTAACAACAACCATTTTTCAAACGAATGAGAACAAATCTTTACTAAACAAAATTTCAAAATTAAATAAGCAATTAAAGCAACAACCAACACAAACAGCTGTAAGAAGCATGTCTTTGCCAATTATCGTCGAAAAAATCGACACAGTTTATGTTGTTAAGCACATCAAACATAAAATCACCCTTAATGACTACGAAGAAGATTTAGCGATACAATCACGAATAAATAGTATCGAAAATGCTTCTCCTGAAAATGGAAGTGATATTTCAAAAAATGTAGTTATTTCTTCCAATAAAAAAACTGAAAAATCTATTTCAAATCTAAATAAAGAAGAAATTGCCATGGAGGATTTCCGAAACAGCAACAATGAAAATAGAATTAATATCAATATTAAAGGCAGCAATGAAAAGAAAAAATCTGAGCCAATAAAACAACAAAATGGTTTTATGAACAAAAATTCGGGTTCAAACTCCAAAAGTCAATCTGCTTCAGAAAACTTTGAGGATAAGAAAGAAACTTACACAAGGCGAATTGCTATTAATCAGCCTATAAATAACTTTCAATCCTCTATAAATCAAACAGATTTAAAGGAAATAAGCTCAAAAATAATAGGGCTAAAAGATTTAAAGGGTCGAGGATATAATCCACTTGGTTTATCTTCCACTATTAGTTTTGCTGACCGTCAGTTTAAAACCGAAGGCTGGGTTAATTCAAGTCCAAAAAAATCTGGTTTCAGAATACCAAAAATCAGTTTGCCGACACTAAAATACAGGGTAGGATTTGGAAGTAATAAAGATAATTTACAAATCGGACCGAGTATTTTGACCGAAGTTTTGTTTAGCAAACGTTGGAGTATCACAACTGGTTTAAATGTAAGTTTCTTAGGTTTTGAGCATTTCGGCGATGAAGATGACTTCAAACGTAGAACCGAACAAGATTTCCGTAAGCAACACTACTTAGATTTGCCGCTAAGTTCGCCAATCAAAGATATCGATGCCCATCAGGTGCTATTCAGAATCCCGCTTTATCTAAATTATCGTTTGCCATTGCGTAAAGATTATACTGTAATATTCTCAACAGGCACAGATTTGGATGTGTATCTTCGACAATTTACTTCTTTTTCACAGCATGATTACGTTAAAGAAAATAAGCAAGAAGGCCTCACCGAAAGTGTAAAAGTTATACCTTATAATAACTGGATGCTATCAACTGGCAGTGAAAAACGCTGGAAACGCTTTTCGGTTCAGCTAAGTCCCTATGTTTCTTACCAACTTAAGCCGCTTCCCTACCGAAACAACGACTGGATGTTTGGTGTGAAACTTAATGGTTTTTACAGAATAAGTCAATAAAGCATTAATAATGATTTTTGTAAGATTGAAGTAAGGCTTTAAGTAGTAAGACACTAAAACAATATACTGGATTTGAGAAGGCTCGCCGCATCGATAAAATCTTAATATTCAGTAAATTAAATAATATATTATTGTCACTTATTCTTTTCTCAACATTTATTTCAACAGCATAATAACAATGATTCTATTTTATTAAAAAACCAAACAAAGGCACTAATAATACTGTTTAAAATGTACAATGACATAAATGTGAGAATATTGTAATTCTTTTCAAAGATTTTATAATGCCTATTCTTTCAGTTCTACTGAATTTTGGCATTTAAAAATGTACTTTTCTCAAAACAACCTATTTGAGAGATTTCTACAAATTTTTATATTGAATCATCCAAAATAATTTTTTTACAGCTTATCATCATAACAAAATGCTTACGCAAGAATCAATCACAAGAAAAGACTTTTTAAGAAGTATGGGTTTGGGCGGTTCGGCCTTATTGGCGGTACTCGCATCATGCAAAAACGCAAGTGATGTAATACTTCCAGTCGGAGGAATTACGGTAGATTTAGCAACTAAATTGCTAACTACAAATAGTTATATTTACATCAATGGTGTTATAATTGCCCGTATCGCATCTGGCAATACGGCAAGCTCATTTGTTGCAGTAGCACAAGCTTGTACTCACGCAGGCACGAGCGTGGTTTATCAGAGCAGCGGCAAATTTCATTGTCCAAATCACGGAGCAGAATTTAATACAAGTGGAGCCGTAACACAAGGCCCAGCCACCAAAAGCCTGACAAAATATACGGTTGCGGTAAGTGGAACAACACTCACTGTTTCTTAAATTCATTTATTAAGGGAAGTTTCTTCTAGGAAACTTCCCTTCCTCGATAATTTCAATTATTTATCATGAAAAATACATATCTCCTCTTTTCACTTTTTTTGAGTATTACAGCTGTCGCACAAGATGATCCGATGGATGTGCTTGAAAAAAACACTAAACCCACGAAAACATTTGCTATTGCTACATTCAAATCAACTAGAGTTATTAATGGACAGTCGGTAGAAACAATAGCTAAACGACACTTAGATTTTCGTATCGCTCATCGATTTGGAGCTTTAAATACAGGAGCATATAATTATTTTGGTTTAGACCAAGCCACCATGCGAATGAGCTTTGAGTATGGCTTAACCGATAATTTGATGGTAGGAATTGGTAGAAGTACAACCCAGAAAACATTTGATTATTTTGGAAAATACAAATTACTCAAACAATCGAGTGGAGCCAGAACAATGCCTGTAAGCCTGACGCTTTTTGCCAGTATTGCGGCAGTTTCGTTAAGTACAAATCCCGAAAACTCTTATTCGTCACCAAGTTTTGCTAATAATATCGAAAGATGGACCTATTGTAGTCAAATTCTGATAGCGAGAAAAATAACTGATGGTTTTTCATTGCAAATTAGTCCATCTTATCTGCATCGAAACAAGGTTTTCAGAATCAATTCAAGCGATGCCAGCGAGGTGTTTGAACCAAACGATATTTTCGCAATTGGATTCGGTGGTAGATATAAACTCAATAAACGTACCTCTATAAATGCAGAATATTTTTATCGACTACCTTCATTCAACAACCAGTATGCCCTTAATTCAAATTATCATAACTCGCTTTCGGTAGGTGTAGATATCGAAACAGGTGGACACGTTTTTCAACTTCATTTTACAAACTCATTGGGAATGATTGAAAAACAATTTATCGCAGAAAATACCGAATCGTGGACTAACGGCGGCATCCATTGGGGTTTCAATCTTTCAAGAACATTTAGTTTCGATAAAAAGAAAGGCAATTGGTGATTCTAAGAAGCTTAAATAATAATCAATGGCTAAACTAAGCACTGATAAACAAGAAAAATTAACCAATATTTTTTGTTGCTTATTTATATTAAAGTACTTAATCATTGAAACTAATATCTATATTTTACCGCTATGATTTTCGCTTTTTTACTCACTTTCATAAACCACGAATTAATGAAAAATATCGTCACAAAATCCATCATTATCTTATTTTTTGCGGCTAATACCAATGCTCAAAATTACATTTGTCGTGATGGAGAAACAAGTTTCTTCTCAGAAACCCCCCTTGAAAACATCGCTGCACTAAACAAAACTGTGACCTCAGTTCTGAATATTGCAACTAATGAAATAGCCGTTAAAATGGTGATGACGGAGTTTAAGTTTAAAAACCATTTAATGGAAGAACATTTTAATGAAAACTATATGGAATCAACCAAGTTTCCAAATGGTATTTTCAAAGGGAAAATCAACGAAGCCATTGATTGGAAAAAAAATGGCACATTTAATGTAAGTGCTAATGGTATGCTAATCATGCACGGGGTTTCAAAAGAACGCCTTTTAAAAGGAAAAGTCTCTATTAAAGATGAAGAAATTAGTTTACTATGTGATTTTAATATACCATTAGTCGACCATAAAATTGAAGTACCTAAGCTCGTAATGGTCAAAATTGCCGAAAATATAGCTGTTAAAAATAAATTTATTTTTACTGCATTGAAAAAATAAATTTGCAATAATTACGCATTAATAGAGTTGATATTTGAATAGATTCTGTTTATAAATTAAACGCTTTCTCAAAAATGAAAAAACTACTTTATATAACAGCTTTTTTAAGTATTACACTTTCATGTACTTACAATAATGCTTCACTTGTTTCTCCTTCAAATCCAACGGAAACCCCATTAAATACAGACCCAACAGGTGCTGCACCCGAAACATTACCACCTTCGCAACTTGCCTGTGCCACAACCGCCAATACAGGTTCAGCAATTTGCTTTGATTCGCAGGTCTTACCAATCATTTACTCAAATTGTGCAGAAAGTGGCTGCCATGATTCAAAAACAAGAGCCGAAGGTTATGACCTTAGCACCTATAATGGGATTATGAAAGGCGTAAGTGCGGGAAGTTCTAGTAAAAGCAAAATTTACACCGAAATGTCTAGCGGAAAAATGCCAGAATCTCCACGAAAAATGGCGGTTAGTCAAATTGCCATCATGAAGCAGTGGATTGACGAAGGTGCAAAAAACATAACTTGTGGTGTAAGAGTTATTGATGCTGCCACGCCAACTTTTGCAAAATCAATCAAACCCATTATTGATACTTACTGTGTTGGATGCCACCAAACAAAATCCGCTAAGGGAAGTGTGATTCTGGATAGCTATGCTTTAATAAAAAATTATATTGAAAACCAAAAACTTTGGCATGTGATTAATTATCACGTTGGATATGTTGGAATGCCTCAAAACCAAAAATTGGGTGCTTGTCAGATAGAGGCAATCAAAAAATGGATTGTTGCAGGTGCTGTTAACAACTAAATTGGTAAATTTTTATAATAAAATAAGATATAAGGCTTGCCAATTCATTTTAATCTTATATAAAATTATTACTTTTGAAAAATTTTAAGGCAAAAACCCAATCACAAATATACAACTATGAAGCAAAATCAAGGCATAATTAGAACAGCAACTTTTTTCTTGTTTTATTTGATACTTACAATTTCTACTGCTAATGCACAATATGGCGGTGGCTACGGTGGTGGTTACGGTGGTGGATATGGTGGAGGCGGCTACGGTGGTTATGGTCGAGGCTATAATAGTGCCTTCAATAATCCAAGTTTCGATAATGGCAAACCAAAGCCTCCCCCCGACCCTGACGAAGTTGCTAAAGAAGAAACCCGCGTAATGGTAAAAAAAATGAAGTTAGATGAAGAACAAGAAATCTTGGTTTCATCACTTAATGAAGATTACGCTTACCAACGAAAGGATTTATACGAACTTATCAAGAAAGAATTTGGTAGCAACCAACCAACGCCTGCTCAAATTTCAATTGCGAAAGAGAGAATGGAGGCTTTGGAGACGAAAAAAGACAAAGAACTCGAAAAAATATTCACACCTGAACAGTTCAAAACCTATCAGGATCTGAAAAACAAAGCAAAAAAAGGCCAAAAGAAGTAATAATTATTAACAACCTGGTCTAAATCTAAAAAAACTCTTATTGCCATAAATAAGAGTTTTTTTAGTGACTCAAAATTGATTATCAGTATAATAAAAAAAGCATAATTTCACATAAATTGATGCATTTAGAAGTAAGTCAAAATAGTTATTTGTGAAGAAAATTACAACTTTCATATTTTCCATTTTACAAGCAAACAAAACAACCGTGAGGCTTCTTTGTCTGCTATTTTGGATGTTTTCATTAAAACTTACTGCCCAAGCCCCACTACCAGATAGTGTCATTATTACCTACCCAGATAGTCTTCGTCCACGGCTGAGCTACACAATCAGTTGGGATGCTCGAAGCTCAATTATTAAAGAAAAAAGAGTAAACATTTGGGGAGTGAATACTGGTATCATTATAGGACGCAAGCGAAACCAGATAACATTAGGTTACTATTGGCTAAATTTCAATTCTTACCAACGCTTAATTGATTTAAGAAAATCGGCGGCAAAAAGAGTTAATCTTGACAATTATACCAAAACCGACCTTTATTTTTTTAGTTTGATGTACTGGAAAAACTTTGTAAATAATAAAAGATGGCGAATAAGTGTCCCTATTGAAATCGGTATAGGAGCTACCAAAAATAAAAATGTTGGACTTATTAACGAGATTCAGATTTGGAAACGCAAGGATTATTTTATGCCCGTACAAACAGGTTTAAATATAGGTTGGAAAGCAACTCGATGGGTGGGACTTTCTGCACAATGTGGGTATCGCTATGCACCACGAAAAAAAAACATTCCTGAGAATTACAATGGCTTATATTATAGTTTTGGTGCGAGTGTACAACTGGCATTACTTACAGATTTATATAAATGGCTTATCAAAATCGAAAAACCAAAAAATTTAATAAACTAAAAAATCAGTCGGAATAGAATTATGGAACTCTATAAAAATGTTTGTTTCTATTTTCTAAATGAGCGACACAAAATTTAAAAAACTTGATTTTTACTTATATAATTACATCTCAATTAATAATAAAAATTTACTAAGCGGTAAATACAATAAAAAATACTTTTTTTTATTGTATTTACATAAAATTCTTTTTATGTTTGTCCTATCAAAATTAAATAAACAAAAAAATACTTGTATCAATACATAATTTTGTTTTATATTTGACATACAATTAGAGGTACAAACATTTTCGCACTTTGGTGCAGCCTTTTACAAGAGATTTTAGTATTATACATAGAATTAAATCATTAAAGATAAAAGTTGTGTGGATTTAGTAGCGGGAAAGGCTGGGATTATTTATTCCAGTCCTTTTTTTTTGTGTAAAACAAAAAAAATATTTTTGATGAAACTGAATTTAGAAAAACAGAGTATTCATTCAAAAATTCGATTTAATTCAATACAGTTTTTAACTATAAAAGTTGTTAGGATTCAATTAAAAAAAAGCTATTCGATATGAACCGATATTTTTCGTTAAAAATCTCCATAATTAACTTGTAAACATGGCAATCCCAGCTCTAATCGCCATAAATCGACGACTTGATTTCGGTCGTCAAGTACAAATTTTACAAAATAATGCCCTTTTATGTAAGCTTCATATAATTCTTTTTTCACCACCGAATCCTTTCGAACATCGCCAGTGCCTCGCATAAATAGTGCATCATAAGGTATTCGATTATAAGCTAACCAATTTGTAGTTGGTCGTCGGGCAGTTTCATCTCGACTCGATATTAGAATAATTTTTACTCCCGTTGATGCGTAATTTTTTAAGATTTCGGCAATCGGCTCGTTCAATAAATCGGTTTCACAAAGCACAGAATCATATGGGCTTCGGTTATTGATAATTGCCAAAGTTCCGTCAAGGTCGCATAAAATTGCAGGCGGCAATGTATCATCTTGAGGCTGATAATGCGGACCTCTTTTGCTCAAATCTATCTCTTTTTTAGGTGCATTAGTTGGTGTTTTTTCTTTAGCAATATGGTCGATATACATTCGCATAATTACATCTCTACCAACTTTTTTTTCACGTATCTCGTCACGAGCAAGACATTCTTCGAGCGAGGTTTCCATTATCTTAAATTCAATCTTAATCTGCTCTCTTGTTTCTTTTTCGTAACGTCCAATAACTTGTTGGATACGCTCAATTGGCCTGTTAGATAAATTAGTATCATCAATGACAACGTGTTTGCCTTCTTTCAATGCCTCAACGAGTATAAAATCACGCATACGCTCAACAAATTTTTCGTTTGCTAAAGAATGATCAGAATTATCAAGCATTGCACGTAATTCGTCTTTATTTAGTCGTTTCCATTCACCTTTGTTTTCGTCAATAAATTTACGTGCAAATGTTGATTTTCCGCTAGCTGGTAAGCCTCTTAGAATTAGTACTCTATTCATTTTTTATTCTATATTCAATATGTTGTTCAAGTAAAGTAACAATATTAATCGACAAATTGAAATGATGTATATTATTGATTTTAGTATTTTATCGCTGCGGAAACTGTCTCTCGCCTCGTATATTTTGTCTCATTACTTAAATTTTTTAAATCCTTTCACACCTATTACAACTTATAATCAGGTAACTTATCTCTATGCTATCAAATTCTTTTTTTCAGTAGCGGAATTTATATGGCAAATATCCGCTTTAACAGTCTATTTCCTTTTATCAAGCAGCGTTCCGCATCATTAGTTAAAAAACAAAATACTGAGCTAGCTATCGATTTTTTCGTAAAAAATCATCAAAAGACATGTCTATGGCAGCATTATTAAAATTCAGTTAAAATCGAATTTTGAATCGGAGAAAGAAATACTTGGTTTTGGCGAAGGAATGAAGGTTTTAGCCCAAGAAAAGCTTAAAAAAAGGATTTTTTATTGCATGAGTAAGGGTTTACAGAATTATGAGTCATAACAAAGTTATTTTCTAAGCATTTCTAAGGAAATCATTAAACATTTGAACATTACGAAACCCTTTTTTTCTTAAACCGTCATATAGAACTTGGTCAAGGGTCAATAAAGTAATATCTAATTACATAGATAAAGCGACATAAGTGACATCTTTTATATCCACATCACTGACTAAAGCAATAGCTTTTTGTTTTACATTTTCTTCAATCACGTAACTGGGCAGAAAATTTTACATTGGAAAACACAAAATAAGAAAAATGCTTAAAGGAATCACTTTCTAACTTTGCTTTCTCCAAAATAACTTTTTTATATTTATCAATTTCTATCAATGCAAAATCACTACTCAAAAAAACATATTCTCTTAACAAATTTCGATATGCCGCCTTTCCACTTATAAGAATTGACATCAAAACATTAGCATCAACAATGTAAGTTCTCATTGTTCTTTAACTTCAAAGTTGTGCTTGTAGGTTTCCCATGCAAGGTTACGTGCCACTTGCCAATTGGAATCATTGCTTAACTGCAAACTATCTAATTCTTTAACAGCTTCTTGCAAGTCAATCTTTCTCTTGAGTTCTTTCAAACATTCCCCAATTTTTGTTTCGATTTGCTGCCTTCCCAATGTTTCAACAATCGAATCATCAATTTTTAGCGTTATTTGTGTTATAGTCTTCTTAATTTATTAACTATAAGTAAACAACTATTATTACAATTACAAATAACGACTCCTTGAAATTAATTCAATTTAACAGCCCAAGCACGCTCGAAAACATCCCCTGCGGGCAATTTATTTATTCCTTCTTTTTCGGTTAATTCTTGCGAGTGCCTGATCGAATCGGCAATACCGCACCACGGTTCTATACACACAAAGTTGGCATCTTTTGCTGCCCAAATGCCAAGAAATGGAAATCCTGCAAAATCAAATCGAAGTGAATGTTCACTTTTTTCGGACTTTAAAGTCACGGTCGAAGAATTCAATTGTTTAAAAACCAAGGCATCTTGATGGAATAATTCCTTTTTCAATGGCAAAAATTTGGTTTCAATTTCGACCAATTCATTATCAATAAGTGTTTTTTCGAAAACTGCTTCGGGTTCTTCCAGAATCAATCCTTGTGAACTTACAGGCCATCGTTTGAGATTTTCTTCTTCTTCAAATTCCAAATAGTAATCTTGGTAGCTTAAACCTTCTTCAATTGGAAGAGCAAAAGCTGGATGTCCACCAACCGAAAAATACATATCGTTTTCACCAAGATTAGTTACATGATAAGTTACGCTTAATAAATTAGCATAAAGCTCATAAACTAAACGAAATTCAAACGTAAATGGGTAAACTTTGAGTGTATCTTCGTTTGAGTGAAGCAAAAAACTTATTCCATCGTCCCAGTGGTCTTCTATTTCAAAAACCAATTCACGAGCAAAACCGTGCCGGGGTAATCGATAGGTCATTCCATCAAAAATATAGCTATTATCTTTTAAGCCACCAACTATTGGAAATAATACAGGAGACGATTTACCCCAAAATACAGGGTCTGCTCCCCACATATATTCTAAATCGTGGTCTTTGTGATATAAGCTTACCAGCTCAGCCCCTTTAGGGTCGATGCCAACTTCTAAATATTTGTTTTCTATATAATACATTTGTGCAATAAGCTTTACGCTATATGCTTTGAGCAGTTGCAAGGATGCAGCCTACTGCTTAGAGCATAAAACAATTTATCCAAACAACTCACTAAAAACCTCCTCCAACTTACTGGCTGCGGAGATTTGGATTTTATATTGATTGGTATCCAATCCTTTAAGGTTATATTTAGAGATAAATATTTTTTTAAAACCAAGTTTTTCAGCTTCAGAAATACGGCTTTCGATGCGGTTGACGGCACGAACTTCGCCACCAAGACCAACTTCGGCAGCAAAACAACATGAACTAGGCACGCTAATGTCTTCGTAAGATGAAACGATTGACACACAAACCGCCAAATCAATGGCTGGGTCTTCAACTTTTAAGCCACCCGCAATATTCAAAAAAACATCTTGTGTTCCAAGTCTAAAACCGCCTCTTTTTTCGAGAACAGCTAATAACATTTGCGTGCGTCGGCTATCGAAACCATTACTTGTCCGTTGCGGAGTTCCATAAGTAGCTATACTCACGAGCGACTGAATTTCAATCAATAGTGGGCGATTTCCTTCAAGCATTGCTGCAATCGTGATGCCACTCAAATCTTCCTCACGTTGTGATATCAAGATTTCGGAAGGATTACTAACTTGGCGTAGGCCTGTGCCTTGCATTTCGTAAATACCGAGTTCGGAGGTACTTCCAAAACGATTTTTGGTAGTACGCAAAATTCGGTAAGTCATGTGGCGGTCACCTTCAAACTGTAAAACGGTATCAACCATGTGCTCCAGTACCTTTGGGCCAGCCAAACCTCCATCTTTCGTGATATGCCCAATCATAATCACGGGCGTGTCAGATTCTTTCGAAAATTTCATTAACTCGGCAGTACATTCTTTTACCTGCGACACACTCCCTGCCCCAGATTCAATCAAAGGCGAGGATAATGTTTGAATCGAGTCGATAATCACGATGTCAGGCTCTGTAAGTTCAATTTGGCGAAAAATATTGTCGGTCGAAGTTTCATTTAGAATATAACATTTATCATTCACGTATTGCATTCTCTCTGCACGCATTTTTATCTGCTGTTCACTTTCTTCACCCGATACATAAAGAATTGTGTAATCTTTGAGGCTCAAAGCAATTTGCAACATGAGCGTAGATTTACCAATTCCAGGTTCGCCACCAATTAAAACCAATGAACCAGGCACTATTCCACCACCTAAAACTCGGTTGAGTTCATCATCTTCAGTTACGATTCTATAACGCTCCTGTGTGGTGATTTCAGTCAGTGTTTTTGGTTTATTTGCAGTACGTGCTGTACCCGACGAAGTAAATTTCCAATTGCCTTTTTCGGGTTCTTCTTTGGTCAGAACTTCCTCCACCATGGTGTTCCATTCTCCACAAGAAGTACATCTACCAAGGTATTTTGGTGAACTAAATCCACAACTTTGGCAGAAATATGCCGTTCTTATTTTTGCCATTTATGTAAGTTTCAAAGGCACAAGTCACAGATGCACAAAGGTTGCCCGTGCTTGGCAGAGTATTTAATAGTATTTTAATTAAGTAAATAAGGGTTTAAGGTGTTAAAAATTATTAATCTTTCGTTAATAAAATACGAATTTGGGAATAATCTACGTTATTTCCTCGAAACCGCCTGAGATAAAAGTTTATACTATTAAAAGATAAGATTATTTTTCATATAACCGTTTAAAATACATTAAATTTTATTTAATTATGCATACATATTTATTTTTTTCTACGTTTACTAAAAACTTAACAAAAACAAACATGAAAAAAATCACGGTTTTTATACTTTTCTTATTCCTTGGCTTATTTACTAATGCTTTGGCTCAAAAAGGTTTTCAGTTGGGCATCAAAGGTGGTGTTTCATTCAACCAAATTTATACCGATGCAGGTTCAATTAATAAAAACATTTCTCAAAGCTACGATACAAAAACTGGCTATTTAGTAGGTGTTTGGGGGCGTTTTGGTGATAAATTATATTTACAACCTGAATTACTATTGGCACAAAAGGGAGGTACAATTGATATTCAGAATGTAGGAAAAGTGAAGTTTTCTTACAGTAATCTCGATGTACCAGTTTTAGTTGGCTTTCGTTTTTTGAAGATTTTCAGAGTAAATTCTGGCCCAGTTGCTACATTTAAAATTTCGGAAGACCAAAAATTAAAAGACGCCTTTAAAGACCTTACCTCAAATGGTAATGCAATCAAAAATGCTACGTTTGGCTATCAGTTGGGTGTAGGCGTAAAAATCTTGGGCATAAACCTTGATTTGAGGAAAGTTGGAAGTTTATCGGAGATTTCTTCTTTAAATATGAACAATAATCAATTTAAAGACAAAGGCTGGCAGTTTACACTTGGATTTAAAATTATTTAAATAATTGAGTTCATTTTTTGATAGTGCAGAATCTCACCCTTGGGGAGATTTTTTTTGTTTATGGCTTGTCAAAAGTTGATATATTTGCTTAAAATCTATTCAAATGAAGAAATATTCACTTTTTATTATCTTGTTTTTTGCTGTCATTTATTCAAATGCACAAACGACTATTCTTGAAGAAAAAATAAAGAAACTAAGCCCAAATACATCTTGGCAACAGAAAAAATCTGTTCCGTTACAATTCCCGACTTTCCATCCTCAAGGAATGGTTAAAGTTGGAGAATTCTTTTTTATGAGTTCGGTTGAAGTAATAAAAGCTCCTAAAAATGGTGATGCTGGCGAAGGAGTCGGACATCTTTTTAAGTTCGATTCGACTGGTATATTGCTTTCACAAATGACTTTGGGCGAAGCAACTATTTATCACCCAGGAGGAATAGATTTCGACGGAAAATACATTTGGATTCCAGTGGCAGAGTATCGCCCCAATAGTAAATCTATCATTTATAAAGTTGATATTCAAACATTCCAAGCTACCGAAATAATGCGTTTTGATGAACATATTGGTGCAATTGTACATAATATAGATAATAATTCTTTGACGGGAGCAAGTTGGGGTTCGAGAAATTTTTATGAATGGAAATTATATTCAAAAGGAAAAATAGTTACCACCGCTTCACCTGAGCAATTACGCATCAAAAATCCTTCATTTTATATTGATTATCAAGATTGCCATTACATTGGTAATCATAAAATGCTTTGTTCGGGTTTGCAGAAATATACACATCCTAATGGCACAGTTTTTCGCTTGGGAGGTTTTGAGATAATCAACCTTTTGGATAAAAGACCTGCCTTTCAAGTACCTATAAAACTATGGTCATCGAGTGGTTTGCCGATGACACAAAATCCTTTTTGGGTTGAATCTTCCACAATAGGCATAAAGGCATATTTTGTTCCAGACGATGATAAAGCCTCTACGCTTTTCGTCTATGAAGCTTACCTACGGTAATATTTATGTTGGATATTTCTTTTAAAAACATTTACATTTGTCGCATTCAAAAAGCAAAACCTATTCAAAAATGACATTACAACAACTTTTTCAGCGTATCGGAGAAAATCCTAATTTCTTGCTTTTCTACTTTCTAATTATCCCGATTGCGGCAATCATTGCAGGAGTTTTGGGAAAAGGAGAAGGACATCTTTCACCGTGGAATTATCTTTACGCTACTTTGATTTACTTGGTAAGTGTTCCCGGAATCTTTGCAGTTGCACTCAATGTTTACTTATTTTTGTTTCAAAGAGGCGACGTCATGCAAACCGATATTAATATACAAATTTTACCCATAATCGTTATGCTCGTGACGATTATCGTGATTCGTCGAAATGTTAATTTATCGCTAATACCTGGTTTTGACAAAATTTCCGGTCTTTGGTTCATGCTTTTTGCAACAATGTTTTTTATGTGGTTGCTTGAAAAAATTCGTATTGTAGTTTTCTCATATCTCCCTTTTCAATATTTAATTGGTATTTTCGCTATACTATTTGCTTTGATTTATTTAGGTTGGAAGAAAATTGTGAAGTAAAAAAACATAAAAAATCCTTGCAGATTAATATCAACAAGGATTTTTTATAAGTTAAAGTCTAAATTATTTATTCAAAAAATCAATCGAACTTACACCAAACAATGGTTTTCCATCAGCTTTTGGGTTTTTGAATACAAAATAAAGATTCTGCTGACCAGAGGCATTTACACTTACTTTCAACGGCATCATATTAGATTCAGAAACCTCAGCCTCTGCCAATAAAGCACCCTTTGGTGATCCCGAACGCACTTCAAATTTACCACCAACACTCTGACCTTTCTGCGAAAATGCTCCAATTGTAAATCCTTTAATTCCAGTTAAATCAATGTTTTTAAATCCAAAGTAAGCACCATCTTCGGTAGCAATTACAATTTCTCCTCCCAATGCTTCAACATTGAATTTTGCGGTAGATTTACTGTCATCAAACGAAACCGCTTTCACTTTCGAGCTACGTAATGCAACTGATTCTGTGTTTGTTAAAGGCCCAATTAGTTTACCACCTTTATCTGTATAAGTTGCCTGAATGATGTAAGCACCATCTTTTTTGCCTTTGTGTGCAGCAGTCTCGTAAGCTGCTTTGATTGGTTGAGAAGCCTTTTTTGCATCGTTTAACGAAAGAATATAATCAACCATATCACGAGCGTCTGAAAGCGAAACTTGCGGGTGAGCAGCCATTGCTTGTTCGCCCCAAACACCTCCACCACCTTTGATTACCTTCTCAGCCAACTGATTGATTGATGTTTGTCCACGACGGTATTTTTTGGCTACATCAATATAAGCAGGCCCGATAGATTTTTTGTCAATTGCGTGGCAAGCCTTACAATCGCTCAAATCAATCAGTCGTTTTCCTGCTGCAAAGTTCATATTCTCTTTGTGTCCTTGCTCAATCATTGTTTTATCATAACCTTCAAGATAATTGATATTCACAACTACATCAGCGGCATCAATTCCTTTAGCCGTTGTACCGTCTTCTTTATCGGCTACACTTATTTCGTAATCAATTTTTTGGTCATCGAAGAAAAAAGTTTTATTACTTTTCACAGCAATATTTACTTTTGGTTCGGCATTACCGACTTTCACTTTTACTATTTGATTTGCTTTGTTTCCTGCTGCGTCAGTTACCGTCAAAACAACATCATATTCACCTGCTTTCGCAAAAGTAATTTTCGGATTTGGTTGGGTATTTATTGGCATTCCTTTTCCAAAATTCCAAGCATATTTCAAAGCATCCTTATCATAATCCATCGTTCCTTCTGATGAAAAAGCAACTACCAAAGGAGCTGCACCCGCTTTTTTATCAGCTTTTGCAAATACGACTGGCTTGCGATTTCCTGAATTATATTCGATTACTGAAAGAGTTGCGTCTTCGTTTTGCGTAAACCAATTCATGCCATAATCCAAAATAAACAAACGTCCATCTTTCGAGAAAGCCATATCCATCGGGTGAGCAAATTTTGTACTTGGCATAAAACGCTCCATTCCTGTATAATTACCTTCTTTATCCATACTTACCAAATAAATCCAGTCACGCATCCACTCGTAAGCAAAGAATTTTCCATCAAAATAGCTTGGCAATTTCTTCGGATTTTTATCATAATCCTCAGAATAATAAACAGGGCCAGCCATCGGATTACAACCACCTTTTCCAAACTCTGGATAAAGTTTCGAATCTCCATAACCGTAATAAATCCATGCTTTTTGTGCAGCTGGAAGCTCTATTAAACCTGTATTATTTGGAGAATCGTTGATTGGTTTCAAAGCATCATATTTATTTCCAGATTCTTTTTTAGCAAAATCATAATGATTATAAGCAAAGTTTGGTCCTGTAAAAATCGGCCAACCAAAGAAGCCTGGATTACGTGCTTGATTAAATTCTACGATACCTTCAGGGCCACGCTTATCGTTACCTTTTCCTGCATCTGGACCAACATCGCCCCAGTATAAATAACTTGTACGCTTATCAACCGCAATTCTATAAGGATTACGCATGCCCATCGCATAGATTTCAGGTCGGCTTCTATCAGTTCCTACTGGAAATAAATTTCCTTCTGGAATTTTATACGAGCCATCCATTTGAGGTGTAATTCTCAGGACTTTTCCTCTTAAATCATTAGTATTTCCTGAAGAACGAAGAGCATCCCAACCTGAGCGACCTTCTTGAAAATCAATCGGAGCATAGCCTTCAGAGGCAAATGGATTTGTATCATCACCCGTAGAAAGGAAAAGATTTCCTTTGCCATCCCAGTCGATTGAACCACCTGTGTGGCAACATTCGTCACGCTTAACACCAACACGCAAAACCACTTTTTCAGAAGCAAATACAACGGTATCTTTTTGGTCATCATATACAAATCTTGACAAGAAATTATCTTTCGTTACTTCACGCGTATCATTTGGTGTGTAGTATAAATAAATCCAGTTATTTTTTGCATAATTTGGGTCAATGCCTACACCCATCAAACCGTATTCAAATTTAGTATAAGCTGGCATTTGTGCTGCAATTTTGACTTTATTCGTCGCCGGATTCCATACTTTTACTAAACCTTTTCTTTCTGTGAAAATCACTTTTCCATTTGGCAAAACAGCCAATTCGGTTGGTTCATTAAGATTTGTAGCCAAAGTAGTACGTTCAAAACGATTTTCTTCTGGAGCTCTTTGCGTTTTGACTTTTGAATAATCTAATTTTTCGGCCATTGCCCATTTCAAACCTTGCCAAAAGTGTTCGGTCATTAATGGTTCTGTGAAAGTTTCGGGCGTATGACCATAATTTGAGTAAAAAGATTTTCCGCCGTCAAACTCATGGTACCAAGCCATAGGGTGAAAATCGCCCATTTTTCCCATTTGGTAGCTTGATTCATCAACTTTTACAATAAATTTCAAAATGTCTTTTTTCAAAGATTTGAAATCATAAAATTCGTCAGTTTTTTCAAATGTCTCGGGAAAATGTGCTGATGCTGGAAAAGTTTTATCCAAAGTAATCATTTTACCCTTTTGGACATTTGATACTTTCCCGCCTGGGTGACTCGCAAAATATCCGCCCATTAAATCATTATACCAAGGCCAGTTATATTCAGTATCAGAAGCAGCATGAATACCTACATAACCGCCACCAGCTTGTATATAACGCTCAAAATCAGCCTGTTGAGCAGGATTCAAAACATCTCCTGTAGTGCTTAACCATACAACAGCGTTATACTTTTTAAGGTTTTCTTCTGTAAATTTGGCGGCATTAGTAGTAGTATCAATCGCAATGCCTTGTTTTTTACCAAGTTCAAGGAAATATTGATTTCCTTCCTTGATTGAATTATGGTGAAAGCCTCTTGTTAGAGAAAATACAAGTACTTTTTTTTGGGCTTGTACTGCCAATACACAGAGTAATAATGCATAAAGCAAAATAATTTTTTTCATTTGAAAAATATAGGTTGGGGTTAATTATATCGAAGTTTTTTTAAAATTTTAATTCAAAAACAAATGTAATTAAAAAACAAATGAATAATTGTCAATTCGACACTAAAAAGTATTTTTTATTAGAAAATACAAACTTTTATTTATTTAAAAAAGAGTTTAACAACTATTTAATGACTTTTAGGATTGTATTTTAGATATTCCATCGTTATTGTAAAAAAGTCAATTAAGCAACCTATGCATAACATTATTTCGTCATTGATAAAAAAAGTGTTTCCAAAAAGCCCCTTTGAAATGATAAAATTTGTTATAATTACTCTTATTTTGAGCATTTTTAGCATCAACATTGGTGTGGCAAATCAAAGTGCAAAAGACAGCACGATTATACTAACAAAAATTAAGCAAATTGATGTAAAGTATATTATTAAAAAACTTTTTTCAAAAGACGAAGACTTAAGAAAAACAGACCTTGAACCATTAACAAAAGACAATTCTTTTGCCATTTTACCTTCTTTCAACTATTCAATCGTAACAGGTTTTATGGCTGGTATTAATACATTACAGAATTTTAAAACAAGCCTTGATTCACAAACCAATCAATCTAATATTCGTAATTTTAACACCTACTCTCAATTTAGGCAGTTTTCTTCAATTATTAATAGCAATATTTGGACAAAAGGAAACAAAATTAATTTTTTAGGTGACTAAAGATTCTATAAATTCCCTTCGACTACTTATGGTTTGGGTGGCAAAACAACTTTCAATGATGAAAGTTTAGTCGATTATATGCACTTAAGAATCTATCAAGTAGCTCTCAAGAAGGTTTCTAAAAATATTGAAGCAGGAATTGGCTACCACCTTGATTATCATTGGAATATTTTAGAAACCAATGGGGACAATACACTTATTACTGACCTTCAAAAATATGGTTTATCTTCAAAATCGGTATCATCAGGGCTCTCTTTAAATTTACAACATGATAGCCGAACAAATAGCTCAACTCCGTTGGGAGGAAATTATGTAAATATCCAATACCGCTATAACCTCAAAGTATTTGGAAGTAAAACAAATTGGCAATCTTTATTGATGGAAATGAGGAAATATATTCGTTTTCCGAATAATACAAATAATATAATAGCTCTTTGGAGTTATAATTGGTTTACATTCGACGGCAAAGCTCCTTATTTTGATTTACCAAGTATTGGTTGGGATACCTACTATAATACAGGACGTGGATATGCGATTGGGCGATATAGAGGAAAAAATTTAGTATATTTTGAAACCGAATATCGTTTTGGTATTACTCACAACGGCCTTTTGGGCGGTGTTGCATTTGGCAATGTTCAGAGTATATCCAATTATCCAAACAGCGGACAAGGAATAACTTCTATGAGCAAACTTATACCCTCTTTTGGTGGGGGGCTTCGCCTTAAATGGAATAAATTGACTAATACTTCACTTGCTTTTGACTATGGAATAGGTATTGGCGGCTCAAAAGGTTTTATTTTCAATATAAACGAAGTTTTTTGATTATTTAAATCGAATTTTAATCTATTTTATCTCAATTTTTAAAGACTATTTTACAAACTTTGTTTGATAATAATTTCCATTTTTCTAATGCAACTAATTTGGTTTCAAATTTTGTCAATGTAAAAGATACCCAATCACTCAAATTCTGTATATATGAAAATAAGAATCTTTATTCTTTTCTCTATTTTTTATTGTCCTTTTTTAATTGCTCAGACCACGAAGTCCTTAAGCGAAATTAAAGTCAATCAATTATATTCAGGAACACTCCAAAATGTTCTGAATCAAATTGGCAAAGAAAACCAATTGAAATTTTCTATTTTAGATGGAAAAATCATTAACATTGAAATCAATGAGCGACCTTTAAATATGTCTCTGTATGAATTTTTGGATTTAATTGCTAAGAAAAAACACATAAAATGGCATGCAGGTGAGGATGGTATTATCTATCTAATTAAGAGAAGTACAACTGATGGTCAAAGCATTGAATATGAGCAAAAATTAGTAAATGGGCTTCAAGAATTTCCATCAAAAATATCGGGTATAGTTCGAGATATTCGTACAGGTGAAGCTTTGCCTTTTGCAGCCGTTTCGGTAAAAGGTGGAAAAGGAACAACAACTAATGTAGATGGATATTTTACACTTCAAAATATCCCAAAAGGCACAGAAACATTGATTGTTAATTATTTGGGTTTTAAAACGCGTGAAATAAAACCATCACAAATTTCTTCAGATAAATACATTATTATTGAAGTTGAACCAACCGACAAACAATTAGAAGAAGTGGTGGTAACTGCTACTAAAGAAGAATTAATGAAAGTTTCATCTGATGATCAAATAAGTACAATCAGACTTTCTCCAGCCAAATTAGCTACTTTACCCAATATTGGCGAACGAGATATTTTCAGAGGTTTTCAGTTGATGCCAGGGGTTGGAGGGAGTAATGAAGCGTCTTCAGGATTGTATGTGCGTGGAGGCACTCCTGACCAAAACTTGGTAATTTATGATGGTTTTACGATTTATCACGTAGACCACCTTTATGGTTTTTTTAGTGCTTTTAATGCCAACGCCATCAAAGATGTTCAGCTTTATAAAGGCGGCTATGATGCTCGCTATGGCGGCCGATTATCAAGTGTTGTTCAGCTAACTGGGAAAGAGGGAAATTCAAAGCATTTCAATGTTGGAGGAAACTTGAGTCTTTTGAGTGCAAATGTATTTGCAGAAGTACCAATTGGAGATAAATTTACGAGTTTAGTAGCTTTCCGTCGTTCATATAATGGCGGTATTTACTCGAAAATTTTCAATAAATTCAATACAGCCAGTCAGTCAACTGCTCAGAATCAAGGTCTTGGTGGATTTAATCGGCTTGGAGGTGTCCGTTTTGGAGGTAATAATAGCCGTTTTGCCAGTATTTCTACTACACCAAAGTCTTATTTTTATGACTTAAATGCTAAGTTTACGTACAAACCAACCAAAAAAGATATCATTTCGTTAAGTATTTTTAATGGAACTGATGATTTGGACAATTCAACAATTATTACTACTCCTGCACAATTGGCAGCTCGCGGAATTACGTTCGATAATACAACGAACGACAAAACAAATTATGGTAATCTAGGTTCAAGCTTCAAATGGTCGCACAGATTTAATGATAAATTTTATAATAATACACTCGTAAGTTTCTCGAAATATTATTCAACTCGAAATCGCCTTTCGACAATCAAAATAACACGAAATAATGGAACACCTATTGAGTTAAATACTGGTTTTGTGCAAGATAATAGTTTGGAAGACTACTCGCTTCGAAGTGATTTTGAGTATAAACTAAATACTTCGAACGATTTGAGTTTTGGTTTACAGTTGACACAAAATAGGGTAAGATATGATTATACTCAAAACGATACAATTAAGATATTAAACAGAAATAATACGGGCAATTTGTCAGTTTTTTATTTTCAAGACAATATCAAGTATAGAATGATTAAAATCACTCCTGGTATACGAGTGAATCAATTTTCAGGTACCAAGAAAGTGTATTTCGAACCACGCCTTAATATATTGGTAAATTTAGTTGAAGGACTGAAATTTGTTGCTGCAACAGGTATTTATCACCAATTTGCTCAACGTGTCGAGCAAGAAGATATTCTGAATGGGAGTAGTAACTTTTGGCTTTTGCCAGATGGCAATAATATTCCGATTAGTTCGTCAAATCATTTCATTGCCGGACTAAACTACGAAACCAAAAACTACTATTTTAGTGTAGAGACTTATTATAAATCGCTGAATAACTTGACTCAATATTCGCTTCGTGTACAAGCTCGTCCAAGTCGTGGGCCAGAAGGTAGAAATCCCGGAGGAGCAGGAACAAGTGCTGTTTTAGAAAACTTTTTTATAGGTAATGGTTCGGCAAAAGGTATTGAGTTTTTGGTACAGAAAAAAGCTGGAGCATATAATGGATGGTTGAGTTATACTTTGTCGCAAGCCTTGAATAACTATGCTGCATTTTCCACCAAAGACTTTCCAGCATCACAAGATGTGCGAAACGAATTTAAAATGACACATAATTATCGTTGGAAAAAATGGGATTTCTCGGCTACGTGGATTTATGCTACTGGTCGCCCCTATACCGCCCCTGAAGGTGGCTACACAATTACTTTACCCAATGGAAGCACCCGCTCTTACAACATTATTGGTGCAAAGAATGGCAAACGTTTGCCCGACTATCACCGTCTTGATGTAGCAGCAACTTATAATTTCAAACTATTTAGCACTTTACCTTCTACACTTTCGGCATCTATTTTCAATGTTTACGGACGAAAAAATGTATGGTATAAACAATTTAGTATTGTAGATAATCAATTGGTAGAGGTCGATGTAACAAACTTAGGTATTACACCAAACATCACGCTTTCGATCAGTTTAAGATAAATAAACCACGGTTGAAAGTCGGGAGAATAAAGAAATAAAATATTGCTTATTAGTAATCATTTAGAAGAAGATTAAACTCATTTCACAAAATGAAAAATACATTTATAATACTTATAATCAGCACTTTATCATTTGCAAGTTGCAAAAAAATAGATTTCGATAAAACAAATTTGGATAAACCAACTGTTGATGGAATCGTTTATGCTAGTCGAAAGCCAAAGATACATTTATCATTGCCGATTGGTTATGGAAATGATGCTACTTCACAAATAAACATTGATAATGCACAAGTTATCATGACTATTTCGGGTGTAAAATATGCACTTATTTCGAAAGGAAATGGCGATTATGAAAATGACAAAGTGATTTTAAAAGCAGGACAAGAATTAGAATTAATGATTGTTTATGACGGCAATACACTCACATCGTCAACTGTTGTACCAACAAAACCTAAAAATCTGAAAGCATCAGAAAGTCAAATTCAAATAGCTGTTCCAACTGGTGGAGGTGGTCCATTTGGAGGTGGTGGTGGTTTTAATCAAGCTACTGCAGCATTAACTTGGGACAATGATATTCAAGAATACTATGTTCTATTAACAAAAAACATTGAAAATTCTCCTGAACAAATCATCTTTCAAGGCTCCAACGGTGGTGGTGGAAATTTAGAAGGGGGAGTTCCGCCTACCGAAAGGCTCTCTCAACCAACACAAACCAATACACAAAACATTAACCAAAGACAATTTAGCTATTATGGCAAGTATCAGTTTATTTTGTTTAAAGTAAATTCAGAATATAATAATTTGTATAATAACAGAGGTCAAAGTTCGCTTAACCTTACAAATCCTCCAACCAATATTATCAATGGTTTTGGAATATTTACTGCCATGAACGCTGATACTGTGGGAGTTAAGGTAGTAAAATAAGCTTAATTTAGAAGATATAGAAACTCAGGATTTGATAAAAGATTTATCAAATCCTGAGTTTTTTTTATTTAAATTTTATAATGTAAACGAGGTTTTTCTACAAAGGGATATTATTTCATATAAGAAAGGCGTACGGTTTGAGCTGTCAAAAAAAGTAAAAGGACAATATTAAACGACAAATTCAAATACTTTAACTTGTTGAAAGCGAGTATTTTATGGCTGCAGCGAACCGTCTCGCATCTATCATCTCACCTCATTTGTCTCGGCACTTAAATATCAGTCTGTTATAGTTTGTAAAACCTCCACCAACTCTGCAATCATCAAGGCAGTTGCCCCCCAAACAATTTGTTCTTGAATCACAAAACATGGTGTTTCTAGTTTTACACCTTGTGTTTCTACAGTTCTTAATTGCAAAATTGATGGATCTAGAATTTCGGAAATTGATACTTCAAAAATTCCAGCTACCTCACGCTCGTCTGGGTAAAAATAAGGGCGTGTAGGCATATATCCAACCACAGGTTGACAAAACATATTTGATGGAGGAATAAATAATTCGGTGAGATTTTTAATAACCTTTACGTCTGTAGCTTTTATACCAATTTCTTCTTGAGCTTCACGCAAGGCTGTTGCTTGAATGTCTTTATCCTTCAATTCAACTCTTCCACCTGGAAATGCCATTTGCCCACCATGCACACCATCATATTGCGGTCGTAAAATTAATGGCAGAAAAATATCTTCACCTTTTGGATAGAACATCATTAATACCGCACTTCTTCTAGTACTTGTATTAGGCTCAATTTTTACTTTAGTTCGATATGGTGACAATTTTTGCATGATAGTTTCATGCCCTGGCAAAGGTTGCTCAGAAAATCGTTTATTGAGGGTATAGACAAATTCGGCAAAATTCACGGTGTGAAGTGTTAGTCAAATGCTATGGAATCAAATTTCAATGGCAATATAATAAAAATCTAAGGCACAGACAAAGTTGTTTTGGAATAATACAAAATGACACTTGCTATCCACTTTCTTCCCTTTGAATCAATATACCACTTTTCACCCATATATTCTAACAAGTTGTTCGGCACAACGTTCGCCGTCCATCGCTGCCGAAACAATTCCACCCGCAAATCCAGCCCCTTCTCCACATGGAAATAATCGTTTTATCTGTAAATGTTCAAATGACTCTTTATCTCGTGGAATACGCACCGGCGAAGACGTTCGACTTTCGATACCTATCAACTGAGCTTCATTTGTAACATATCCTTTCATTTTTTTTCCAAATTCTTTTATTCCTTCCTGCAATGGTCGAGAAATAATATCGGGTAAAACTTCTGTCATATCCATCGAAATCAAACCTGGTTGATAAGAAGTTGGTAAAAGGTCTTGTGAAATTTTACCATTCAAGAAATCAGTCAATAATTGAGCTGGAACAAATTGAGATTTCGTCAGTTTCTTGGCATTAGCTGCTAATTTCCACGCATTTTGCTCTACTTCTTTCTGTAATTGCAAACCTGCCAATGGCCCCAAATGCTTGTGTATTTGCCAATCAACTTCATTAATGGCAACCACAACACCCGAATTTGCATATTTTGAATCTCGACGAGAAGGCGACATTCCATTGACTACCAATTCGCCTTCAGCAGTGGCTGCAGGAACGATAAATCCACCTGGACACATACAAAAACTAAAAACGCCTCGCTGAATATTTTTATAATAAGTCTGAGCAACTAAACTATACGAAGCGGCAGGAAGTAATCCACGCTCTTGGCGGTGATATTGATGCGAATCTATCAAACTTTGTTGATGCTCAATTCTAACACCCATTGCAAAAGGCTTGGCTTCAATCAGAATATCTTTTTGGTGCAGTAATTCAAAAATATCACGAGCTGAATGCCCAGTTGCCAAAATAACTCCGAGTCCAGTAATTTCTTTTCCATCAGCCGTGATGATACCTTTCAGTTCGCCATCCACCAATATAAAATCAACAACTTTTGTATCGAAATGCACTTCTCCACCTGCTTTTAAGATACTTTCACGCAAATTGGCAACCACACTTGGCAATTTATTTGTACCGATGTGTGGATGGGCATCAAATAAAATTTCGCTCGTTGAACCGTGAGTCACCAAAATTTCCAAAATTCTACGAACATCACCACGCTTTTTTGAACGAGTATAAAGTTTTCCATCAGAATACGTTCCTGCACCACCTTCACCAAAACAATAATTCGATTCTGGGTTTACAACGTGGTCTTTGTTGATAGCCGCCAAATCTCGTCGTCTGGCACGTACATCTTTTCCTCTTTCGAGCAAAATCGGCTTGAAACCTAATTCGATTAAACGCAAAGCAGCAAACATTCCTGCAGGCCCTGCTCCCACAATTATTGCCTGTGGTTGATGACTCACTTCTTGATATTCTTTCTGAAATTCCATTTCGGGCGGAGGAATTTCTCCCGAATAAATTTCTACACCAAGATTTATTTTTACTTGTCCTTTTCGAGCATCAATCGATTGACGAACTTTCCGAATATAAAATTCATCATCATTTGTATTTAAGTGGTTTTTTTGAATATGTTGACGCAGAACAGCATCATCAAGAGCGATTTCAGGCTCTAAGGTAAGACTCAAGGTCTGTTGCATTGTTTGAAAGGTTTTTATCCTCTAAATTTGGCACAAAGTTAAACATTTAACCCTAATTTCCTTTAACTAGTTTACCCAAATTAGAATTAAGCATAAACTTTGAAGTGAAATTTATTGTTAATCATACCAAAAAGATAGACTATAATTTCAATTTTGAGGCTATCTTTGTAGGAATAAAATAATTGAGACCCGAAAAACATTGCGAATGTCCACTTATTACAAAAATATCAGTCGAGGATTAAAAACAACAGTAAAAGGTATGAGCCTAACGCTTAGACACTTTTGGCAGGCTCGCCGAAGCAGACAGCCTTTTGCAATTGAAAATTCGAGTTATTTCGATTTTCAAACGGGTATCGTTACGCTTCAATATCCTCACCAAACCTTGCCTGTTCCTGACAATGGCCGTTATCAACTTGACTGCGAGATTGATGACTGCATTGTATGTGATAAATGTGCAAAAGTATGCCCTGTAGATTGTATTGATATTGAGCCTATCAAATCTTCGGAAGTCATTAGTTATGCATCTGATGGTTCGCCTGTGCGACTATATGCCGCAAAGTTTGATATTAATATGGCAAAATGCTGTTTCTGTGGACTTTGCACAACAGTTTGTCCAACAGAATGTTTGACTATGACCAATAAATATGAATTTAGTGTAGTTGATATTACGCAATTAAACTTTGAATTTTCAAATCTTTCTGCTGAACAAGCAGATGAAAAGCGTATATTATACGAGCAATTTCTTGAAGAGAAAGAGGCTTTGAAGAAAGTCACTATGGCTACTGCTCCAGGTGAAAATATTAATGAAGTTCCAAAACCAAAAACATCTTTTAAACCTGCATTCAAACCTGCTGCGAAGTCGGTTGTAAAAGAATCAGAAGGACAAAGTTTTGAAAATAACAAAATAACTATTGAACCAGAAATACCTGTTTTGGAAGTTACGATGTCAAAGCTTGTTTTCAAGCCAAGTTTGAAATCTGTACCGAAACCAGTTGAAGAAACTAACATTCAAGAAACAAAATCTGAAGAAATAGCTGCAGAAATACCAAAACCTAAACCTGTTTTCAAACCTAGTTTTGAGCCTTCCACTGAACCAGAAGTAATAATAGAATCGCAGGATGTAGAAAAAGAAAAAATGGCGGGACAAAAACCAAAACCTGTTTTTAAACCTACAATAAAAATCACGCCTAAAAATAAAGACTAAAATGTTTGACAAATTATTAAAAATCTTGAATATTGGCTCATGATGCAATTTGCTTTTTTTGTCTTTGCAGCCATAACGGTTGCTGGAGCATTCTATCTGCTTTTCACTAAAAATGTACTTTATGCGGCATTTAGTTTACTTCTGACTCTTTTGGGGATTTCTGGGCTCTTTGTATTTGCAGGAGCAGATTTTTTGGCAGTTAGCCAGATAATGATTTATGTGGGCGGAATATTGATATTATTGATTTTTGGTATTATGCTCACCAATAACAAGAATTTTCAACGCACTAACTTACAACCAAATAAAATTGAAGTTGAGCATCACAATCTTTTTTGGGCTGTATTGGTAGCTGTGATTGTATTTTTGGTTTTTCTGAAAATAATTTTTAATGCTAACTTCCACATTATTGGCAAAAAAATCCATAATGGCAGCAGTATTCAGCAAATTGGAATCAATTTAATGACTGATTATATTTTTGCGTTCGAGGTAATTGGCATATTTCTATTGGCTGCTCTAATTGGTGCAGTGTATATTGCAAAAAAAGAAAAAGTATAAATTTGATGATAGCCATACAAAATTACCTCGTTATAAGTGCTTTATTATTTTCGATAGGTTTGGCGGTTACTGTTACGAAACGTAATGCAATCATGATTTTGATGGGCATCGAATTAATGCTCAATGCTGTTAATCTCAATATGGTTGCCTTCAGTCAATATGACCCAAATCGCTTACACGGACAAATGTTTGCACTGTTTATAATGGTTATAGCAGCAGCCGAAGTAACGGTAGCACTTGCAATTATTTTGAAAATATATGACTATTTCAAGAACCTTGATTTGGATGAGATAAATTCATTAAAAAAATAATAAAAGACTTGACAAAGGCATTTTTAAGTCGTACTTTTGCAATCTCAAATATGGAATGCCTTAAACAAACGGCTGTGTAGCTCAACTGAATAGAGCGTCTCACTACGGATGAGAAGGTTTGGGGTTTGAATCCCTACACGGTCACAAAGGTGAATAACAATTGTTATTCACCTTTTTTTATTAAATATTCGGATGAGAAGGTTTGGGGCGGGAAACGTTTTCTTTGAATACCTACATGGTCACAAAGGT
>Ga0114967_10000078_pt1 | contig 74735 bp, 78 predicted proteins | sample M_130628_MF_Meta_FD_92639 | JGI IMG/M metagenome (GOLD analysis project Ga0114967, IMG submission 92639) | Freshwater microbial communities from Lake Montjoie, Canada to study carbon cycling - M_130628_MF_MetaG | ecosystem: Environmental > Aquatic > Freshwater > Lake | place: Lake Montjoie... | reverse complement strand
CGCTGGCATCAAATATAAGGCTGTTGAAAGCCAGTCTGAAACAGTACCGTCTTTTGCAATGATACTAACTTGGTGCGGTTCTGTATGACCAATTCCTGTTTTAGGGTCGAGTATGTGAGCGTATTTTTTGCCGTCGATTTCTACAAATTGATAGGCATCGCCAGAGGTTGAAATTCCGCTGTTTTTCAAGAAATATTTTTCATTGTTAATTATAATTTCCCAGCCGTCGGTCGATTCAGTTGGTGAATTTGAAACAACAATATTTCCTCCAGCTTCAATCATGGCCGATTTTATGCCATTTAATTTCAAAATCTTCATCATTTCATCTTCGGCAAAGCCTTTTCCAATTCCTCCAAAATCAAGCCTCATACCTTTGGTTTTGAGCATTATAGATTGGTTGTTTTTATTGAAAACTATTTTTTCTATGCCAATTTTAGCTTTTGCTTCGCTGATTTGTGAAGGAGTTGGTAGTTGTTTTTGGCGTTTCATGCGTCGCCATAGTTGGGTAAGTGGGCCAATCGTCACATCAAAGTTACCTGCTGATAATTGAGCAGCGTTTACCGATTCTTGCAGAATATTCCATAAATCAGCACTTACTCTTATGTATTGACCGCTGCCAGCTTTACGGCAAATTGTGTTTACTTCGCTATCTTCTCGATAATCGCTGAGTGTGAGATTCAATTCATCGAGCCGAACAAATGCTTTTTTAGTAATATCTCGTGCCACAGCAGAATCTGAGGCATAAACTACCACTCGAAATATCGTACCCATTTGTGGATGTGTAAATTCAAAACGTTTTTGTGCAGAAAGCTTAAAAGACAAAAAGAGGAAGACCCCTATCCCCCAGAGGAGGAATTTATAAAAGCCCCCTTTGGGGGATCGAGGGCTTTTATGACATTTACTTAATCTCAAATAAAGCATCGGCTAAGTTTGTATTAACTTGAACTTTAGTAGCTGTAAGAGCCAACTGAGCCACTCCTAAATCTTGGTTTAATTTATGAGCAAATTTTACACCACTAATTTCTTTATAATCAGAGTAATCAGAAATGATGGTTTGGCTGCCCATTGGACCTGCAGCAGTTATTGCTTGACGAATTTTCAAACCCGATGCTGTATCATAGTATTCTGTAATTTTTGTCTCACCAACTGTGACTTCAATTTTGTGAGCTTCTACATCACCTACTTTTTCTTTACCAATATAAGTTACTTTTGCTCCAATGGCTGTATAATTTGCTTCTGGAACAATATAAGATTGCACTGCAATCGCTTTTACTTTTTCTGGTTCTGTAATTTCTTGTGATCCTTGCATTCCACCAACTTGTGCCTTTACGCCATCACAAACTTGCTTCTGCACTTCCCCCATACCTACGACACTTACAGATTGAAGGAATTTATTAGTTGGTTTTTTCTGAATCAAAACTTCAAGCGATTGTCCTTGGATTTCGCCAGTCATTGTCATTGTTAAATCTGTAATTTTGGCGATAGCATCGCTGCCACCAATTGCTTTTACATAATTTGCGATAACCTCGTCGGCAGTTTGAGCAAAAGAGATAGTGCTCACAAATAATGTAGCTAATACGATGCTAATTTTTTTCATTGTGTTTTTTGAGATGGTGAAAGTTTAAAACTGTAACAAAGGTGTGAAACAGACGAATATATTCCAAATGTTTTTATGATAATTGGTGTTTTGAGGCTTTTTTTTGGTTAGAAATTAGGGTAGATTTAAAAACGGTATCAAAAAAGCAAATAAATTCCTGCACCCGCAAAATAACCCAAAAGTGCCAAAAGTGAGATACGCTTCAAATACCAAAGAAAATCAATTTTTTCCATACCCATAATTGCGACTCCCGCTGCCGAACCGATAATGAGAATGCTTCCGCCCGTGCCAGCACAATAGGCCAAAAACTCCCATATTCGGTGGTCGGTCGGGAAGCTACGTAGGTCATACATGCCCATTGTGGCGGCAACCAATGGTACATTATCTATGATAGCCGATACCAAGCCAATGATCAGAATAATTACATCTTGATTACCAACAATATTGCTCATGCTTATGGCCAAACTTTGCAAAAGCCCGGTTGATTCTAAACAGCCAATGGCCAAAAGAATACCCAAGAAAAATAAAATACTGCTCGAATCTATCCTGCTCAAGGCGTGAGATGCCGTGAAAGCTTGGCGGTCTTCTTCGTCTTTTTTGCTGTGTAAAATTTCGCCCACAACCCAAACAATTCCTAAACCAAGCATCATACCAAGATAAGGTGGTAAATGGGTAATAGTCTTGAAAATTGGCACAAAAAGTAGTGTTCCGAGTCCGACAAAAAACATGGTATTACGTTCTTTGGTGCTTGTCTCTATGAAGTCATTTTCTTCAATTGTTTGATTATCAATTACTTGTCCTCTCATTTTATAGCTTAGATATATTAGCGGAATAACTAACGAAACTAAACTTGGAATGAATAAACTTCGCATGATGTGCAGCGGAGTGATTTGTCCACCAATCCAGAGCATAGTGGTTGTTACGTCACCAATCGGCGACCACGCTCCGCCCGCATTGGCTGCAATGATTACGATTCCTGCAAAAAACTTTCGTTGCTCAGTATCCGAAACGATTTTTCGGAGTAAAGAAATCATCACGATTGCGGTAGTAAGATTATCAAGAACTGAAGAAAGAAAAAAAGCCAGTAAACTGATAGTCCAGAGTAAAGTGACTGATTTTTTACTTGAAATTTGGTCGGTAATTATCTTAAAGCCTTGGTGGGCATCAATAAGCTCAACGATGGTCATTGCACCGAGTAAGAAAAAAAGAATTTCGGCAATGAATGATAAATGATTGGATAGTTTTTCTTGAATTGACTGACTTTCAGTGCCGCTCATGGCATAGACCGTCCAGCAGATTGTACCAACGAGTAGGGCAGAGGCCGTTTTATTGATTTTTATTGGATGCTCAAATGCAATGGCCAAATAACCAACGAAAAATATAATTGTGATAAGCATGAATTTAGCTGATATTTAGAGACACAAAAGTACAAATAAATAAAAGGTTTATCAATAATTTGTATTTATTGGTAAAGTTGCTTGTGATTAGTAGCTGCCTAAAAATACGCACTTCCGACAGGTAAAAAGACTGATTTTTAAAATGGTAATATTGCAAGAATTTAATTATTGGATTTTAAAAAATAAACATTAAAACCCTATTTTTGTAAAAAAAAATTTGAAATAGTTTTGTATATAAAGTCACGGATAGACTCAAAGAAGGTATAGTGGTCTAACTATGATTTTGGCCAAATAAAAAGGTATTTTTAGATAATTTGGTTATTTGAATTTAATTCTTACTTTTGAGTTTGTTTTTTCAAATTAAGAAAAACATTAGTAATTAAAAGACGCAACTAATACTAATATTTCTTCCATATACTAGTTAGTGGTCGGCTCAAAACCAAAATCAATAAATATTAAAATGAATATAACTATCATAGGAGCCTCGGCTGGAATTGGACTAGAAACAGTAAAAAGAGGATTAAATCGAGATCATTCGATAACGACCCTTTCTCGATCTGAAATTGTAATAGAGGAGAAAAAATCATTAAAAATGATACTTGGTGATGCAACTAATAAATCTGACTTATTAAATTCGATTCAAAACGCAGATGCTCTAATTATAACATTAGGATCTGGCAAGAATATGGAAGCTACCAGTCTTTTTTCAGATTTTGCAAAGTTAATTGTGGAAATACATAGGGAGAAAAAAATAGATATCCCATTTATTTTTGTTACAGGATTTGGAGCTGGAGAAAGTAAAAATTATGTTTCTTGGCTTGTAAAGATCTTTTTAAAATATTTTTTAAAAGACGTTTATGCTGACAAAACTAAAATGGAAGAAATTATCACTAATTCAGATCTGAATTGGACAGTTGTGAGGCCAGGAAGGCTATTTGACAAGGAATTGACAGAAAAATACCGTGTTGAAAACAAATTATTCAAAGGAATTAATATTGGCGGAATTAATAGAGCAGACGTAGCAGACTTTTTAATAAAACAGGCAGAAAAACAAAATGAATTAAAAAAATACATCGCTATTTCTGCAAAATAGACTCGGCTGAACATTTGTACCTTCTATTTGCAATTGCACTAAATTTTAATTTTTATTCTTCTAATTCCTCAACAACACTAAGCCTTTTTCGTTGGTAGCAATAAAAAAGCCCGAAAAAATAATACAAGGCCATATCAGTTCAGTTCCAGCAATCTCTCCCAAAGGAACGTAGGAGATAGCATTGGTCTTTGTTTTGGAAGATAAACAATACTACTTCGAAAATCAAAGAATACTTGTTTGCGGGCGATAAGGGTATGAATAATTTTGAAATCAATATTCAATATAAAATTATGATTTAGGCCATCGATAATATTTGTTGTGAAGCAGGCCAAGTTTCTGGCTCAAAATATGTGCTTATTGAAAAGTAAATCAAGATAAAAATAGAATAAGCTTATTTCGTTTGGTGACGAAATAGACTTTTTTTTCTGTCAGACTAAATGTCTTATCAATAATTTACAAGACCTCATCAAGCCCTGTTGCCATTCATTCAAAAAAATAATTGAGCGGATGAAAGTATTTATCTATTTTTGTTCGATACTTATTTTATTTCATAAATAAACAAATATTAAAATGAACAAATTAACCCCTTTTGCAAGATTTCTGATAATGCTTGTGATACTTGGTGCAATCTTTTTTGGTGGAAAATATGTCCTCGAAAATACATCTTGGGGCAAAAATATGCTTTCCAAAAGTACGACAGAGCAAACCGACTCTGTAACAAAAGCTCCTGAAGAAGGTCCAGCAACAGAAGCATCAAGTACTTCGAGTTCGTCCTCATCAAGTTCGAGTGATACAGAGGCTACTTCTGGCGGAGGGGCGAGTTTTAGTTATGTAGCACCAGAGCCTATCAACGGAAAACTGAAAGGTGTAGTTGAGCTTGGTGCGAGTGGTTTCAACTCTTTTATTGTAAGAATTGATAAAGATAAAAACTGGAAGCTTGAAAAAGCAGAATTTGGGAATAGCTTAGTAACCGAAAATATGGCAACTGATGAAGATATTCGTGCAGGTTTAAAGCAATATATCGGCAAAATGCTTGATTTTGGCGTCAGTGGCCGTGATATTCACTTTGTGGTGAGTTCTGGTGCTGTAAAAGCTGATATTACACAAAAAATCATCAAGAACTTAAAAGCTTTGAATTATTTCGTAAACACGGTTTCAGCTCAACAAGAAGGTGCTTTAGCCTTGAAATGTGTATTGCCAAAAGACTTTGAAGAAGAGGCTTTTGTAACAGACATCGGTTCAGGAAATACGAAAATTTCATGGATTAAAAGCGGCGGAGTGTCGGCGGTTGAGACTTACGGAGCTAAATATTTTCAAGATGGCACTGACGATGGCAAAGTATATGACGAAGTAAAAGCTAAATGTGCAGGAATTCCGAGTATGCAACGCAAAACTTGCTTTATAATTGGTGGGGCTCCGTTTTCGATGGCAAAACAAGTGAGAAACGCCAAAGAACGTTATACAATCTTGAAATTACCAAAAGATTATAAAATGGATGATGCTAAAGGAAAGGCTGGAGTAAATATCTATAAAGCTATTAAAGACGCTACTGGTTGTGAGCAATTTGTGTTCGACTGGGACGCTAACTTTACAATTGGCTTCTTATTAAATTTGCCTTAAAGTTTTTAATACATTTTGACCTAAGAAAGTCCTCCGAAATCTTGTTTTTGGAGGACTTTTTTGTTTAAGAAGTTTTTTTCGATATTTTCGCAAGTTTTGTTTAATTTACACATCTAATATTTAGTAATTAAGAAAACCAACTTATTTGGACGAAAAACAATTCATTACTGATTTGCAAAAAGGCTCGCAAAGTGCTTTCCGCCACCTCGTTGATACATTTCAAAACAAGGTGTTTAATACAGTATTGTCGATTGTGCAGAATGCTGAAGAAGCCGAAGATGTATCGCAAGAAGTTTTTATTGAGATTTTTGAATCAGTGGGTAAATTTAAGGGAGAAGCAAAACTTTCAACTTGGATTTATCGAATAGCGACCAATAAAGCCATAGAGCATCATCGCCGAAAGAAAGCCAGTAAACGCTTTGCATTTCTGACGAGTCTTTTTGGTGAAAACGATGAAATTGTGCATCATCCAGCTGATTTTGAGCACCCTGGGATTTTACTTGAAAACAAAGAACGAGCAAAATTATTATTTAAACATATTAACCAATTGACTGATAATCAGAAGGTTGCTTTTACACTTTGTAATATAGAAGGGCTGAATTATCAAGAAATATCAGATGTTATGCAACTGTCTATGTCGTCGGTTGAGTCATTATTGTTCAGAGCAAAAACAAATCTCCGAAAAACACTAAAAGAGTTTTATGTGAACCAAATTATATAAGGACATGAAAAATCAAGAAGAAATTGAACGCCAAATAGATGAAACCGTTGGAGCTTTAGAAGGAATGGAACGAGCTGAACCTCGATCATTTTTTTATACTCGACTTGAGGCTAAAATGGATATTTCTGGAATGCAACAACGCTATCTAATAATACCAAAGTTTATGGCACGGCCAACTTTTGTGTGGTCGTTTTTGGCTTTAGTTGTATTGCTAAATGTTGGGGTTGTGCTTCGATTCAGCCAAAAAACAGTTTCAGAACCGCAAAATGCCAGTTCGTTTGCAAAAGAATATGGATTAAATACGCTCGATTCAAATTTATAACACCATGAAAGAGAATAACAAATACAAGATACTTTGGGCAGCTGTAGGCGTGCTTTTGTTGCTGAATGTTGGGTTGTTAGTTTGGATTAGTTTTTTCTCCAATAAACTTCCCGATCAACCCAAACGATTATTTTTAGAAACAGCGTTGAAGTTTGATGAAAAGCAAGCCGAAACTTACCGAAACTTACTCCAAGAGCATGCCCAACAAATGCGTAGTTTGCGTGAAAATGTAAAAGAAATGAAAGAGGCTTTCTATGCTGATTTAGATAAACCCATTTTAGACGATTCATTGATGGCAAGAGCAAAAAAAGTAGAGAGTAAAATGGCCGAAGCAGATGTAATTACCTTTCGCCATTTTCAGCAAGTTCGCCAAATGTGTACGCCTACTCAGCAAAAGCATTTTGATGAGGTAATTCTCGATTTAATTCGCTCAATCGAACGCCCAGGACCTCAAGGCGTACCACACCAAGGAGGTCCACCGCCAAGAGACGGTCGCCCACCGATGGATAATATGCCTCCACCACCTGACAGATAAAATTTATGAAAATAATTTTATTAAAAATAAATTTGTCGATTAAATATACCTAACTGCTTAACTTATTAAATTTTAAAAAAACATTGACCAACGTATTATTCTATGGATTGAACTTTACGAGAAAAAAACACTTTCAATTAATCAATTTTTCAACTATAAAAATCAAGTCCAATGAAAAATTCAGTCATGTCTAATACTGTTTTAGTTGCGATTATCGTGCTTTTGGTTTCAGCCTGTGGTACTGAGTCGAACTTATCGCCTAGTTCATCATCTAGCTCAACAACAACTAATTCGACCACCTCATCAGCCGGTACAACTGGTTCAAGTTCGACAACCACAATAACCTCAAATGCAATTACTACGCTCGAAATCTTCAAGAAAGTTTATGGAGCAACGGAAGTCTATATCGAAGGGAATTACGCAATTATCAAAGCAAATGGTTTGCCAGACCATAAAAGTCCTTATTATAAAGATACTCAGTGGGCAATCGCAAAGTATGAAGCTTACAACGGGACTAATAACAAGTTTGCTTTAAATCCGAATAGAATTGTTTCACAAAGTTATGTTTTTAAGATTCCGATAAATCCTACAAAAGCTTCAAATTCAAGTGCAACACCAGCTGGACCGATTGGTGTATCTCTCAACGGTGTGCCGTTTTACAATCAATATGCAGCCATGAATGCTCCTTTAACCAACGAAGTGAACGGTTTTGACCAATATAGCGGACATCCTCAGCAACAAGGGCAATATCACTATCACGTTGAGCCGACTTACCTAACTACTCAGAAAGGAAAAGATGCACTTTTAGGCTTTTTGTTAGATGGGTTTCCTGTTTATGGACCACTCGAAAAAGGCAAAACTATAACCAATAGTGATTTAGATGGCTATCACGGACACTCGCACGCTACTACTGAATATCCGAACGGTATTTACCATTATCACATCACTAATGCAGACCCTTATATCAATGGTAATGGCTTCTATGGCACGGCAGGCACTGTTTCTAAGTAGTATTTTCCTTATGCTAACTGCTTGTCAGAAAGTAACTAAAACAAACAGTCTGGTGATAAAAGTCGAAGTCAATGCTACTGCTTTTTCGCTTAAACAAGGGGTGTTACTTTACGAAAATAATCCTTTTACGGGTGTTCAATATCTACTTTTTGCTAATCAGGATACCGCAAAAGCTTCTACTTATATAGCAGGAAAGGAGCAAGGGTGGAGTAAAATTTGGTACGAGGATGGCCGATTAGCCGAAGAACGGTATTATGAAAAAGGTAAAAAGGAAAATACTCACCGTTCATGGTGGCCCGATGGAAAAATTCGTTTTGAGTATCACTTTAAAAACGGTGAACATCATGGCCAGCAAAAAGATTGGTTCCCAGACGGAAAACTTGCAGAAGTATTTAATTATGTAAATGGACACGAAGAAGGTCAGCAACAAATGTGGTTTAATGATGGTTCTCTCAAAGCCAATTATGTTATAAAAGAAGGTCGCCGATATGGCTTGCCAGGTGTAAAAAACTGTATTTCAGTGGTAGAAAACAATACTTTTCGAGCAAAAAAATGATTTTAAAAATTTTTAATAATATTCCCCCTTTAATTGGGGCAGGGGGATGTAAATATATTTGTATTCTTTTTCTGGCATTGAGTGCTTGCCAGCCTAAAGAGCAAAGTCAAATAGAAAACTTACCTTATTATGATACAGCGGAATTTACACCAAAATGGTACACAAAAAAACAACTTGATACACTAAAATTGCATAAAATTGCTGATTTTAGTTTTATTGATCAAGATGGTATAAAAGTATCAAGCGGAAACGTTAAAGGTAAAATTTATGTGGCAAATTTTTTCTTTACGATTTGTCCAAGTATTTGCCCAACCATGACCAAAAATTTACTGGTTGTACAAAATACATTTAAAAATGATCCTGATATTTTAATGCTTTCGCATTCAGTTATGCCTACTACCGATACCGTAGCCCAACTGAAAAAATACGCCAATCGCTGGAAAATTGATTCTCAGCGTTGGCATTTACTCTCTGGCAAAAAAGATAAAATTTATTCTTTGGCTCGCCAATCGTATTTTGCCGAAAAAGAAATTGGCTTGCAGAAAGATAAAAATGAGTTTCTCCACACTGAAAATGCTTTTTTGATTGATAAAAACGGCTATATTCGTGGCGTTTATAACGCAACCTTACCGCTCGACATCGAAAATTTGGTGAAGGATATTCAAGTCTTGAAAGCTATTAAGTAGTTTAAATTTACTAAATTTTTGTTGTTTTTCGGGTCTGAAGAGGTACAGCTTCATTTTTTCCATAATATTTTCATCTATTTGAGGGTTTAGTTTAATTTTACTGAGGATAGTTCCGAATGGATATTGTTTTTATAGATGCAAAAAAATCATAACTTTGTTAGTGAAATAGGGCTATACTTTTAGCTCTTCAACAAACTAAAGCTATATGAAAAAAACTATCTTAACCGCAGTATTTCTTGCCTGCTCAAGCCTTTTTTTACAAGCACAAAACAATTTACTGCTCCGTCAGCCAGCCATCAATAAAGATGGGTCGCTAGTAGCATTTTCGTTTCAGGGCGATATTTGGACAGTGCCAAGTTCGGGTGGGAAAGCCGCTCGATTGACTATCCATGAAGCTTACGAAGGCAATCCCGTTTTTAGTCCAGATGGCACTCAAATTGCATTTTCGGGAGCAAGATTCGGCAATAACGATATTTTTGTAATGCCAACCGAAGGCGGAATGCCCAAACGCCTAACATTTCATTCAGGCTCAGATAATATTTCAAGTTGGACACAAGCCGATAAGATTGTATTTTCAACCAACCGAGAGTTTAAGCAAATCGAACGCCCTAACGAAGCCTACGCAATCAGCCCAAAAGGTGGCACTGAGTATCGTATTTTAGACGCTATTGGTTTTGACCCCATTTATTCACCGGATGGCCGATACATTGCCTTTGTGCGAGGTGATCTTAATCCAATTGCCCGCCAAGAGTACAAAGGAAGTTCTAACCGTGACCTTTGGCTCTACGATACTCAAAACAAAACTTTTCAAAAATTACCAGGTTTTGAAACAAACGATGTTTTGCCACAATGGTTTGGTAGCAATACTTTGTATTTTTTGAGCAGTAATGATGATGCATATAATATTTATCGTCTAAATATAGCTACTAATGGCAAGGTTTCTGAAATACCCGAAAAACTAACGAGTTTTAAAGACGAATCAGTAAGATCTTTTAGCGTTTCGACGGACGGAAAAACAATAGTTTTTGAGAAAGATATGAATCTTTATACGTTAAAAACTAGCGGAGGTTCAGCTCAAAAACTTAACATACAAATCAATGCCGACGAACGGCTAGATGCTACCGAACAGAAAACATTTGCCACAGGAGCAAATCAATACGCAGTTTCGCCCAATGGCAAATTCTTGGCTTTTTCTATTCGTGGAGAAATCTTTTTGAAAGAAGCAGATAAAGAAAAATCAAGAAGTGTAAATGTTTCCGAACACCCATTTCGTGATGTTGAACCAACGTGGTTGAATGATTCGACGCTTCTTTTCAGCAGCGATAGAGCCAATGGGAATTTTGACATTTACATGTTTCGTTCGGTCGATACTACCCAAAGAAATATTTTCAAATCGCTCAAACATGAACTCGTGCAAATCACCAAAAACCCCACCGATGAAACCAGCATGAATGTTTCGTCAGATGGTAAAAAGATTGCTTATGTGCGTGGACGTGGAACCTTTGTAGTAGCTGATATTTCGGCTGATGGGAAGTTATCTAACGAAAAAATATTGAATGAGAGTTGGGCGTCGCCTCGTAATATAGTTTGGAGTCCTGATAACAAATGGTTAGCTTATTCGCTCGAAGATCTATATTTCAACGAAGAAATATTTATTCACGCTGCCGATAATTCATCAAAACCAGTCAATGTATCAATGCACCCACGTGGCGATAATCGCCCATTTTGGAGTGCTGACGGCTCAAAATTAGGTTTTATTTCTGAGCGAAGCGTAGGACGTAGTGGCGATGTGTGGTTTGTGTGGCTCAAAAAAGAAGATTGGGAAAAAGAAACCCAAGATTGGCAAGAGCATGAAACGCCAGCTGAAGCTTCACCAGCAAAACCAAATGATAAAAAAGATAAAACTCCAAAGCCAATTAAAATTGATTTCGATAAAATTTATGAGCGTATAGTGCAAGTAACCAACTTCCCTGGTGATGAAGGTGACCTAATTATTTCGAAAGATGGAGAAACTTTCTTCTACACAACAAACAGCAGCAATGCCAAAGGGCGTGACTTATTCAGTATCAAGTGGGACGGAAAAGATTTGAAGGAAATCACGAAAGGTGGAGCAAATCCGAGCGGAATTTCGATGGATAAAGACGGTAAATATTTATATTATGGTCGTCAAGGAGCTTTGGCTCGTATCGATATAAAATCAAGTGTTTCAGAAAATTTGCCTTTCGTATCAAAAATGAAAGTTAATTATAACGCCGAACGAACTCAAGTTTTTGAAGAAGCATGGCGTACTATCCGTGATGGTTTCTATGATCCTAAATTCCATGGAAACGATTGGGCAAAATTGCATGATAAATACAAAGAACGTTGTATCAATGCAAGCACAGGCAATGACTTTAGAGATATGTTTAACCTCTTGTTAGGCGAACTTAACTCAAGCCACACGGGGCTAACCGTATCTGACCGTGCAGAAACACAACGCGAAGCAACTGGACTTTTAGGTGCAGAAATTATGCCTGTGAGTGGGGGTGTAAAAATCAATCATATTGTGCCAGAAACTCCAGCAGATAAAGAAAAAAGCAAGCTTAACGAAGGTGATATAATAACGGCCGTTAATGGCGAAGCTATAGCGGAAAATGCTAATTTTCACGAATTATTGAATGGTTTAGTGAATGAAAAAGTTTTATTAACCGTAAAAGCCACTGACGGAAAAACTCGTGAAGTAGCTATTCGACTTACGGCCAATATATCTAATAATTTGTATAATGAATGGGTAGAAAACCGCAAGAAATTGGTGGAAAAGTACTCGAATGGCCGTTTAGGGTATATTCATATAAAAGGCATGGATTTTCCAAGTTTTGAGGTGGTTGAGCGTGAATTTGCAGCGGCGGGCTACGGAAAAGAAGGTTTATTGATTGATGTTCGATATAATGGTGGTGGTTCAACAGCTGATTATTTAATGACGATTCTTAACTATAAACAACACGCCTACACGATTCCGAGAGGAGCGAGCAACGATTTGGAAAAAGATAAATTGAAGTTTAAAGGTTATTATCCAACGGGCGAACGCTTAGTTTATGCCGCTTGGACAAAACCCTCGATTGCTCTTTGTAATGAAGGAAGTTATTCAAACGCAGAAATCTTCTCTCACGCTTATAAAACGCTTGGAATCGGTAAACTCGTTGGCGTGCCAACCAATGGTTCGGTAATTTCTACTGGAGGAAAGAGTCTTATGGATGGTTCGTTTGTACGTTTGCCTTTTCGTGGATGGTTTACTAAAGCTACAGATAAAAATCAAGAATTTGGGCCAGCTGTACCAGATATTATCGTAGAAAACCAACCTGACTGGATTGCCAAAGGCACTGACGACCAACTCAAAGCAGCCGTCGATGAGCTTTTGAAAGAGATAAATACTAAGAAATAATCGTTTTAACGTCGGCATTAGAAATTTTGCCGACGTTTTTTTATTCATTGTGAATTTAGTTGAAAAACCTTAAAATTCAGGTGAGAGAGGTTTGGCTAATTATTTAAAATTGAGTCAGTGTATTAAGTTTTCTCTAAACGCTTCTTCACAATAGCTTTTAAAAACAGCTAAAACATTGACTGAATTAAAATTCAGACAAACTGGAAATGTACTAACAATTCTGATTTTTAGGAAATAAAAAAGACCGTAATTGCTTCATTATCAGCATTTTACGGTTTTTTATGATATTTAGAGTACCCGGAGCCGGAGTCGAACCGGCACGAGTGTAACCTCATTGGTGTTTGAGACCAACGCGTCTACCAATTCCGCCATCCGGGCAAATCGCTTTGGGAATGCAAAGGTAGAATTTAAATTTTCTAATCCAAAATACAGCTTAAGAAATTTTAAAAATATTTTAACCGTTTGGGCTTTTGGCCAAGTAATCAACAACTTATATTTTAAATAATAATTGAATTACAGAAACAACTCAAATCTGTGCCCAGTGGATTATTGTCTGTTGAATAAAAAAACTATATTCTAATAATCTCTGCACCAATCGCATTTAAACGTTTGTCGATGTCTTGGTAACCACGGTCAATTTGTTCGATATTATCAATTGTACTTATGCCATCGGCCGAAAGTGCTGCAATCAACAACGAAACCCCTGCACGAATATCAGGCGATGTCATTCTGATTCCACGCAAATTATGCTCACGATTCAATCCAATAACGTTGGCACGATGTGGGTCGCACAAAATGATTTGAGCACCCATTTCAATCAATTTATCAACAAAGAATAAGCGGCTTTCAAACATTTTTTGGTGAATCAATACCGCACCTTTGGCTTGAATGGCCGTTACCAAAATAATCGAAATCAAATCGGGTGTAAATCCTGGCCACGGAGCATCATAAATCGTCAGAATCGAGCCATCAATCAATGAACTGATTTGGTACTTAGTCTGAGCAGGAATATGAATATCATCGCCACGGAATTCCATTTTTATACCCAATTTCTTGAATACATCAGGAATAATACCGAGTTCTGGAATCTGACAATTTTTAATAGTAATCTCTGATTGGGTCATCGCTGCCAAACCTATGAAGCTACCAATCTCAATCATGTCAGGCAGCATCGTATGCTCGCAACCACCCAATTCGCTCACACCTTCAATTGTGAGTAAGTTTGAGCCAACACCACTGATTTTTGCTCCCATGCGGTTGAGCATTTTACATAATTGTTGTAGATACGGCTCACATGCGGCGTTATAAATGGTTGTCGTACCTTCGGCCATTGCAGCTGCCATCAAAACGTTGGCCGTTCCTGTTACCGAAATTTCGTCCATCCAAACATAAGCACCTTTAAGCTTTGATCCATCAACTGTGTAGAAAGCATCATTTGGGTCGTAAATAAATTCGGCACCAAGTTTTTGAAAACCAGTAAAGTGCGTATCCAACGGACGACGACCAATTTTATCTCCGCCAGGGCGTGGAGCTTTTCCTTTGCCAAAACGTGCCAACATTGGTCCTAGGAGCATGATTGAGCCTCGCAATGAAGATGCTTTTTCTTTATATTCTTCTGTTTCAAAGTAAGAAAAATTCACTTCATCGGCTTGAAAACGATAAGAACCTTCGCCAATTTTACTACGACGAACGCCCATATCTTCGAGCAATTCCATGAGTTTGTTTACATCACGAATATTCGGAATATTATGAATCGTTACGGGTTCTTTGGTCATCAAAACTGCACATACAATCTGTAATGCTTCGTTTTTTGCTCCTTGAGGAATAATCTCACCTTTAAGTTTTAATCCTCCTGTAATTTTAAAAGATGCCATTTTTTTGAATGCAGAATTAAGAATTGAAAATTAAGAATTAAAAACTTCAAAGGAAAAAAATGTCAAATACAAATACGTATCCACAATTCTTAATGCTACATTCTTAATTCTCAATTGTGCCTAAGCACCTATCTCGGTCTGCGATTATTATTATTATTATTTTTATTATTACTATTAGTATTTCTGTCGTTGCGGTCATTGCTCGGCTTATAAGCTCCGTTTCCGAAATTCTTATTTCGGTCGTTTCTATCTCCTGCAGTACGATTACGGTCTCGGCTATCACGTTCACCACTACGATTATCTCTGAACTGGTAGTTATTATTTCCGCTTTGTGATTGGTTTTGTTGTGTACGTTGGCGATTACTACTTCCATCTCTAGGCGAAGATTCCATCAAACCATCGCGACGAAGGTCGTCTATTTCTTGTTGAAGTTTAAAACCAGATAATTCTAGAATCTGCTGTAAACAATCAGCCGTTTCGATAGTGTCTTTATTCCAAACTTGAAAAAAGCTCTTCATCAATCGCACCATGTAGGAAATAAAAGCTTTGCGATCATCGTATTCTTGTGTAATCATGGCTTTCACAACCAATAATTCCAAATTTCGACCATACAAACGGTGCTTCAGTTGATGCTGGTTGTAAGGAACGGTCATTGGTTTTTTACCCAAAATCTCTTTTGGTGGTGGCGGAAAAGGACTATCAACATCCAAATCAAAATTGGCAATAACGTAAAGGTCATCCCAAAGTTTTTTTGAATAGTCAATTCCCTCACGCATATTTGGGTGTATCTGACGCATCAACTCAATCAAAATATGGGCATATTTTGTGCGTTGGTCACGTTCGGGCAGACTCACGATGTAGTCTGTTAATTTTTGAATATTACTTCCGTATTCTTTCACAGTATAAAATGAATGAGTGAAGCGAAACTCCGCCCGTTTTGAATGAGTGAATTTTAACTCAAAACTCCTTATCTAAATTTTTACTTTTAGATAGAATTTCTAAAATCTCAATGTAATTTAGCAAAAGTAACAAAAAATAACCTTTGGGTTAAATTTTTCTCTAATTTTGAGCAAAATTTCCTAAAAAGTATTTCGATGCACTTCAAAAAAGCTATTTTTTGCTTAATAATTTACGCTTTCCTAAGTGGATGCAGTAAAAAAGCTACCCAAAAGATAGCTACAAAACCTGCTGGCCCAAAGCGTGAATTTCGTGGGGTTTGGGTAGCAACGGTTGATAATATCGACTGGCCTTCTCGTAAAGGTCTTAGTTCTGAAACGCAACAACAAGAATTTAAAACGATACTCGATAAACAAAAAAGCTATGGTATGAACGCCGTAATGGTGCAAGTTCGTGCCGCTGCCGATGCTTTTTATGCTCGCGGCAAAGAACCTTGGTCAGAATGGCTTTCGGGCGAACAGGGAAAAGCACCCGAGCCTTATTACGATCCAATGGTATTTATGATTCATGAAACCCATCAACGAGGTTTGGAATTTCATGCGTGGCTCAATATGAATCGTGGCGTGCATAAGGCATCAAAAAGCATTATGGATGAACATATAACGAAAACTAAACCAGAATGGTTTTTGACTTATGGCAGCTATAAATTATTTAATTTGGGTATTCCAGAAGTTCGAAATTATATAACAGATGTGGTGGTGACAATTGTACGTAACTATGATATTGATGGTATTCATTTCGATGATTATTTTTATCCTTACACCGAGCCAAATCAGAAACTTCGTGATGAAGAAACTTTCAAAAAATATAGCAATGGCTTCAAAAATATTAAAGATTGGAGACGATATAATGTAGATTTGTTTGTAAAAAACGTCAGTGAGGCCATTAAACGTGAAAAACCAAAGGTAAAATTTGGCATTAGTCCATCGGCAGTGTGGCGAAATGATTCAACTGACCCAATTGGTTCGGCCACGCAAGGTGGACAACCTTCGTACGATAATCTTTATGCCGATACCCGCAAATGGGCAAAGGAAGGCTGGCTCGATTATATCACACCGCAGATTTATTTCAGTTTTGAGTTTGAAAAAGTTCCCTATAAAGTAATGACTGATTGGTGGACAAAAAACTCTTTTGGTCGCCATCTTTATATCGGGCAGGGTGCATATCGAGTTAAGGCTGGTGGTAAAGAAATTGGTTGGGAAAAGGCCAATCAGATTCCTCGTCAGATTCGCTATAATCGCACAAAATCACAGATTTCTGGCAGCATCTTCTTTAGCTCCAAACAACTGATTAATAATGAGTTATCGGTCAACGATTCTTTAAAAAAACTCTATTATTACCCGGCATTAATGCCCACAATGCCGTGGAAAGACAAAATTCCACCGAATGCTCCCCAGAATGTTAAGATTCGTAAAATTGCGGATTTAGGCGTAGCTATTACGTGGGAAGCACCCGTAACTCCGCCTAAAGACGGCGACGAAGTGAGTTCGTTTGTAGTTTATCGTTTTGAGGAAAATGAGCAAATAAATCTTGAAAATCCTGCAAGAATTTTACAGATTGTCAGAAATGAAGGAATTTTGAGTTGCACGGACAAAACCCTCAATCAAGAGAAAAGCTATGTGTATGTAGTTACGGCTCTTGACCGCTTGCAGAATGAAAGTGTGATGAGTAATTTGGTTAAGTGGAAATGATTTTCGGGTCCTCGGCTCCGCTCGGACACCGAAAAATCCAAACGTCTACGCTCGGTTACAGAAAATCATTAGCTATATTATTATGACAACGAAAAGTCCAGAAGACTGCTTTTGGACACCGAAAGTCATGCAAATAGTAAAGCTTTGGCTGGTGCTAGAGCGGAGTCCTATCTAAGGCTTTCTCGTACTCCAATAGCTTGCCAAAAGTGAACCGTTGGTATTCATAATTGGCCCAAAAAGTGCTGGGGCAATGCCCACCGTTGCGAGTTTTCCCATTGCTTTCGCTAAGCCAGATGCTAAACCTGCATTTTGCAAGCCAACTTCGATGGCTACTGTTCTGCAATCTTGCTCGGGTAATTTGAATAATCTTGCACCCAAATAACCTAAAATAAAACCACCTATATTATGCAAAAAAGTGGCAAAAACTAAAGCCAAACCAACGGTTTGTAATGACTTTTGACCTGCTGCCGTAATAATGACTATAATCAGGGCAATGCCTGACATTGAAATAACTGGAAGCACATTTTGTAACCATTCGCCTCTTCCTCTAAGTAATTTTGTAAGTAAAAAACCAACTCCAACTGGCACAATTATCATTTTTGAAATATCGAGCGTCATGCTCCAAAAATCAATTTCTATAAATTGGCCACCAAGCATTTTCATCAAAAACGGTGTCATGATTGGTGCAAGAAGTGTTGCGAATGAGGTGATTGTGATTGATAAAGCAACATTGGCTTTTGCGATGTACGACATCACATTAGATGCCAAACCACTTGGCGAGCAACCAACTAATATAACTCCTGCGGCAATTTCGGGTGGAAAATTAAAGCTTTTGGCAATAGCAAAGCCAAGGCATGGCATAATCGTAAACTGACAAACAAGCCCCACTACAACGGCTTTTGGCATTTTTATTACTCCAAGAAAATCATTTTGAGTCATTGTTGTTCCCATACCAAACATAATTACTTGTAGCAACGGAATAATCAATTCTTTGAGTTGAAAACCATTGATTTCGGTAAAATATTGCGGAAAGAAATAAGCAACAGTAGCCGCAATGACGATACAAAAAGTATAAGTATAATTTTTCATGGAAATTTTTACGGTTGAAATACAGCTCGAAGATAGAAAAATTATGGTTTATTCTCATAAAATCTTATAAATCCATACTCGCCAGTTGGTATCTTCTACCATTGAAAGCAATTTCAAGTGCTCTGATGGTTGTTTAACTTCAATCGCTGATAAAATATAACCGCACTTCAATTGTTTCAATTTCTCAAAATTATAATCTAACTTTTCGGTGCAACACTTTTGTTTTTTCAAAATGCCATCACCCGATATAACGGCTTGATTATCAAATAAATAGCATCTGCTCCCCCAATGCTCAAAATAGTTTTTGATGAATTTATTTTGGTTCAGTTCAGGTTGAATAATTGCTTGAATTTGATGTTTATAGGCCAGTGAGTAAAGTACCGCATAACCATCAATCGTCGGAATCTGGTTGTACTGTGCAATCGCCGGATGAAGACCAACCATGCCAACTCTTTTATTTGGATTTTTATCTCGTTTCAATACAGTTTTAACTTTTGAAAAAAGGTCTTCTGCATAAAATTCTCGATATGAAACATATTCTCGCCCGTTAGTGGTTTTTTTGATATAATCTCCGACCAATTGATTAGAAAATAACACAATCACGACTTGAATACTGGCTAGACCGATTGCTATTTTTTTGGACAATTCTCTGATTATCAGCACAAAAACACCAAACCAAAGAATCGGGTAAAGCGAGTAAAAGCGGTCGAATTGAATAGCTTTTAATATTGGCAATTTATCTTTCAGCGTCTCAAAACCTGCGAAATTCCAGAAACCGTCAATTATTGCAATAATTCCAAGAATAATGAGACAAAGGACTATCGTAACAAGTTTCTTTTGTTTAACAAAACCATAAATAATATAGAAGCATACAAGTGGTAAAATCAAATAAGTATGAAAAGAAGGGAAGTGATTTTGCCCACCTAAAAAAGAGTTTTTGGTAGCTTTCAGGCACTCTGCAAACGTATTTCCTTGCATAAATTCAACTCGATGTGGTATAAATCCAGCAGGCGTTCCGATTTTAAGAATATCTAAAAATAGGCGATAATCGACTAAAATGTAGCCAACAGTTAGAATAAAAAGCGACAAAATACCAGCACCATAAGCCACTTTACTTTCTTTTTTAAGAAAATTCAGTCCTAAATATCCGATCATCAAGAACATCATAAAAAGGCCTGATAGAATTAATGAAGAATAAAAAGGGAATAATATAAAGATAATCCAGTCAATAGCCGAATTGTGTTTTTTTAAGATTCTATCAAAACTCCAAAAAAGTAACGGTTGTCCAGCTGAACTTAGTCCACCCGAAAACCAAAAGGGCAATAAAGCAAAGCCTAAAGCCACGAAAGGAGCAATTTTAGGAGAAAGTTTGAGAGTATTTTTTGTAAATAAATGTGTACCAACAAAAGCTACTAAACTCATTAAAATCACATTGATGTTGTAGGCAACTATTGGCTTAAACCATACAAATAACCACGCAATCAGACTCCATTCCGAGCCAAAAGCAATACGTGGGGCTTGCATGACGGTTTCGTTGGGCGTATATGAACTCGCAAAAAGCAAATGCTGGTCGGCCAATGATTTGTACCAAGCTATGTTTGCTTCCAAATTATCATGCACTCTGATTGAAGCATCTTCGCCTAAAAATATAATAAAAGCAAAGAATAACAGCAGTAGTAAAAAGCTGATAATGAATGATTTATGAAAAAAAATAGGCATAAATTTTTAGGCTATTTATTCTTTGCCGTCAGTTTTAACTGACGGATAAAAATTAGTAATCATATCGGCTTTAGCCAAAATATTTACCTCTTTGAAAATTTGGAGAAAGATACAGATTAAGTATTTACAACAAAAGTAGCAAATAATTTTACCCAATATCATTTATAAAACTCGACAATCTTATCAATAATCAACTGTTGGTCTGCTTCAGTTAGTTCATAAAACAAAGGCAAACGAACTAAGCAGTTAGAATAATAATCACTTATTGGCAACGAAACATCACCAGCTTTTTCTTTATAAAATGGACTGCTATGCAACGAAATATAATGAAAAACAGCATAGATTTTATTTTCTTTCAAGAAACCAATTAAAGCATCACGTTGCTCAATCGAATCGGTAAGCACATAAAACATATGAGCGTTATTGGTGGCGTAGCTTGGCACTACTGGCAACTTTAATTTACCCGCTTGCTCTAAAGCAGAGAAAGATTCGTAAAATTTGGCCCAAATCTGCTTACGTCTTGATTGTATTTTTTCAAGATTTTCGAGTTGTGAAAATAAGTATGCAGCTACAACTTCCGAAGGCAAAAACGATGATCCAATATCCACCCAATTATATTTATCGACTTCGCCACGCCAAAAAGCCGATCGATTTGTTCCTTTTTCCCAAATGATTTCGGCACGTTTCTCAAAACGTTCATCGTTGACAACCAACATTCCGCCTTCACCCGAAATAATATTTTTTGTTTCGTGAAAACTGAAGGCCGACAAATGCCCTATACTTCCCAAAGGACGACCTTTATAAAATGAATCAACAGCTTGGGCAGCATCTTCGATTATATACAGATTATTGGCTTCGGCAATCTCCATAATTTTATCCATATCGCATGAAATTCCAGCATAATGTACAACTACTATTGCCTTGGTTTTTGGCGTGATTAAGGCCAAAAGTTTATCAGCATCAAGATTCGGATTCTCGGCAGAACTATCAGCAAATATAATTTTGGCTCCACGCAACACAAAGGCATTTGCCGTAGAAACAAAAGTATAAGATGGCACAATTACCTCATCGCCCACTTGAATATCGCACAAAATAGCGGCCATTTCGAGGGCATCAGTACAAGAAGTAGTTAGTAAACATTGACGAAAACCGTACTTTTCTTCAAAAAAATGCTGACATTTTTTCGTAAATGCACCATTTCCAGAGATTTTGCCCGACTGCACGGCCTCTCCGATGTATTGTAGTTCTTTGCCTGAAAGATATGGTTTATTAAATGGAATCACGATCGTATTTGTAGTACAGGTTTGCAACCTGTCAATGTTAAATTATTTCTATGTTTACAGATAATACAGTTCAAGTTTTTGAAAAGTTTGAGACCTATCAATGTTAAATTATTTCAAACAATATTCTTATTCTACACACCGATAGGGTTGGAGCCAATTTTGATACAATCCTATCCTATTTTTTTGTCAAAACCACCGCACAACTTGCACCAAATCCCATTTTTGTTTTTCTCAGTTGAGCTAATTCCCATCCATGAATTTTACTAAATATCGACGTTGCAAGTTTTGATGGTGTATGATTATCAAATTCGGCATCAAGTGTATTTTTGCGTGTTTTACCAAAAAATTTGGCCACACGGAATGGAATTGCACGTAAAATGCCCATAAAGGGTGGTAAATATGAGAAAATATAACTGCCATAAGTATATTCAAGTCCACAATCTTTGGCAAGCTTATCAAACATTTCGAGATTATAACGGCGAAAATGCCCGCTTTCGTCATCAACTTCCGACCAAAGCCACTGATGAGCAGGTACGGTAATATAAATATGTGAACCTGACGGTAAATATTGAGCAAGTCCAGTCAAGAATGCTTTATCATCCTCAATATGTTCAATTACGTCAAAAAGTCCGACTGCATCAATTTGTTTTTTTGCAAACGGAAATTCTTGAAAAAATATATTGTAAGCATCTTTTACGCCTCTTTTCTTAGCATTTAGACATCCCGCATATCCCGGTTCAATCAAAAAAATATGTTTTTCTGGATATTTTTCTGATAAAAACTTCACTTGAAAACCATTTCCTCCTCCTACATCGGCAAAGTTTTTATCAAATTTGACGCGTTGTGTAAGCGTCAGAATTACATCGTTTCGGTGTTTGAACCAAAAACTGTTATCTTCCACAGCAAAGCAATAATTGTTTCCTTCTTCGGGATACGACATTTTTTCAGCATGAGACGCACGCCAAATATCATTTTTATCAAGCACTAATGATGCTGTTTTTACTTCTTCAGAAACACCCATTATTCAAACAATTCAATTTTACTGCAAATATTGTCTATTTTGATGATTAACTTTGCAAATTGTATGTCAATTATTTTTGACCATGATTAAAAAGCTTGATAAGATAGACCGAATTTATTCTCCGTATTTATAATTTTGTAAAAAAACGTGCATTTAAAATATTATCAATGAATGTTATAAAAAAACAGGCTTTTCTTGGTACAATTTTCTCTTATGGAGGGGTATTGGTTGGTTTTGTTACGCAGTTCTTTTTAATTGGAAATTATCTTGAACCCGCTCAAAATGGACTTATGGCAGTTTTATTTTCCTATATGTATGTACTGGTTCAACTTTCGTCTTTGGGTTTCAATGCCGCAGGTAGTCGTTTTTTTCCACATTTCAGAAATGCAAAAAACGGACATAATGGTTATCTTTTTTTAGGGCTTTCGGTCGGAATTGTAGGTTTTATAATTACTACTATCGGTTTAGTTTTGCTCAAAAATACTATCATCCAAAACGAAGAAAACTCTACGCTTTTTGCAGACAATTTCTACTTTTTATTGCCCCTTACATTCGCTACGCTTCTTTTCAATTTACTTGATAATTACGCCAAAAACCTTTATGATACCGTCACAGGGACCTTTTTAGCTCAGTTTTTGCAAAGATTACTTCAATTAGTGGCTATTTTATTTATTGTCTTTCAAATTGTTGATTTTCAGCAGTTTATGTACTTATGGGTGTTTTCGGTATCGTTTTATGTAGTGCCGATGCTCTTGAAAGCGAGCAAACTCGAAGGATTTTCGCTCAAACCAAATTTTTCGGTGATGACACCAACTTTTAATAAAGAATTTGGTTTTTATAGTTTCTTGACAATTCTGACTGGCTTTTCGTCGATGGTAATTTTATATATTGACAAAATCATGTTGGCAGGAATTACGACTTTTTCAGAAACCGGAATTTATAACACAGCATCGTTTTTTGGAAGTGTGATGGGAATGTCGCTTTTGGCAGTAAATAAAGCTGCCCAGCCGCTCATCGCCGATTCGTTTGCAAAAAATGATTTAGAGAATATTTCTAAAATTTATAAGAAAAGTTGCACAACGGCTTTGATTGTCGGTTGCTGGATTTTTATGGGAATTTATCTCAACATTGATAATCTTTTTCTATTCCTAAAACCCGAATATTCGGCTGGTAAAATGGTAGTAATCATTATCTGTCTCGGCAAACTTTTCGATTTGGCAACTGGACTAAACGGCACGATTCTGACGCTATCGAAATACTATATTTATGACACTTACATCATGGTTGGCTTGATTATGATTACGGTTTCACTCAACTATTTTTTGATACCGATTTATGGCATGAATGGTGCAGCTATTGCTTTTGCTTTTGCAACAGTTTATTATAATTTAGCTCGTTACTTAGTGGTTTTATTTAAACTCAGAATGCAACCTTTCTCTTTTAATTTGGTAAAAATCATCATCATTTCGTGTATTATTGGTCTGATTATTAGTTACTTACCCAATATTAGCGGAAATAAACTAATGACGACAATTGATATGGGGTATCGCTCAATAATTTTAACATTCATTTACGGTAGCATAATTTATTGGAGCAATATCTCACCCGAATTGAACGGTGCAATGAAGAATTTATGGCTTAAAGTAGCTAAAATATTTTGATGAGTAATACAAGATATCTATCTTAAATTTCATCCATAAAAATCAGGATATTTATATTTAATTGGTCTTTAGAATCTTTGAGAATATACGTATTTGTGAGAATATCAATATCGAATTTCAATGATTTCACGCAAAATTATACTGTAACTTTTTTCGAAACATCCGAATTTATCACTAAAATTTATTTATTTCGCAATCAATTCTTTATACAAATAATATTCATTTGAAAATTCTACTTATCAATACCGACGATGCCATGGGTGGAGCAGCTATTGCTTGCCTGCGTTTGTTGGCTATTTTGGAGCAAACCGAAGGCATTGAAGTGACAATGTTGGCTCAAGAAAAAAAGCGAGATAATCCAAACGTAAAAGCAATTGCCAAAACTTGGCTACAAAAAAAACTGGCTTTTGAACGATTTGTGCGAGAGCGACTCTACTTCAAATTTCAAGAAAAAAACAAAGAAGTTAGGTTTGCTTTTTCACCAGCCAATTCGGGTATTGATATTTCGGAACATCTGCTTGTGCAAGAAGCAGATATTATTCATTTACATTGGATAAATTTTGGTTTTTTATCATTAAAATCACTTGAAAAACTTTTTGCACTTAATAAACCAATAGTTTGGACTTTGCATGATATGTGGGCATTTACGGGTGGCTGCCACCATAGTGGCGATTGCGAAAACTACCAAGATTCTTGCGGCAATTGTGTTCAATATCTCAAAAATCCATCACCGACTGATTTATCGAATAAAGTTTGGCAGCGAAAAAATGCAATTCTCGACCATTCCCTTCGACTTCGCTCAAAACACAATATTACAATAGTTGGATGCAGTCAGTGGTTAAGTAATCGGGCAAAAAATAGTAGTTTGTTTAGAGATTTTTTGGTAAATACGATTCCAAATCCATTGGATACGAGTGTATTTTCGCCACAAAATAAGGCTGATGCAAGAGCAAAATTCGGCTTACCTACTGACAAAAAACTAATCCTTTTTGTGGCGGCAAAGGTTTCGGTTATTTGGAAAGGGTTTAGTTATTTTCAAGAAGCTTTGGAGATTTTAAAAGCACAACATTTTCGTCATCAAGAGATTGAATTAGTGGTTATGGGAGAATGCGATGTCGAAACTATTCAAAAATTACCTTTTAAGGCTCACGCCTTAGGCAGAATTTCTGACGCTAATCAAATTGTTTCAGTCTATTCGGTGGCCGATGTTTTTGTTACTTCTTCAATTCAAGAAAATCTACCAAATACAATCATGGAATCAATGGCTTGTGGTACGCCAGCCGTTGGTTTTGCAGTTGGTGGAATTCCAGAAATGATTGATAGTTACAAAAAAGGAATGCCGCCCAACGGTTTCTTAGCAAAATACAAATCAGCGGAAAGTTTGGCCGAAGGTATGAAATGGGTTTTGTTTGATGCAAACAATGATGAGCTTTCAAAAAATGCTCGCCAAAAAGTGCTGGATAATTATTCTGATAAGGTGGTGGTTGAAAAGTATTTGGAGGTTTACAGAAGCATGACCTTGTAAATAGTTATTGCTTTTCTTTCTAACAACTTAGAAATCTGTTCTACAAAAATCAGCAATTTCTTCGTAGGCTTTCAGTACATTTTGTTGTAAATCAGTATTCAGTTTTTGGGCATTTTGCTTTTTAATTGCTAAATCTTCGGCAGTCAAATTACTCAAATATGCTTGAATCTGCTCGCCCAAATTAGCTCCTTCTCGAATAAGCCAAGCGGCATCTTGCAGCATATCCCAATTATCACTTTCTTGACTTCCACAAAACAAAATCGCACCGCCAGCCGCAACGGCACTCACAGCTTTTGACGGGATCATTAAATGCGTATATTTTGTGAGCAGACTAACCAAATGCACATCTATAAAGTTTAACTGACTTCGTGGTACATTCGGTAAAACTGTAATTCCATCATAGTTTTTAGCAAATTCAAGCACATTTTGAGCTTTTTTACCGTATAAAGCCAAAATCAAATGATGCTTTTCGGGGTCGAAAGCCTTGATAAATTCTATCAGAAAACCTTCATTATGAGCATCATTCAGATTACCACAATAGCCAAAATAGATTTTTCCATCTAACTTCCGCCACGTAGGCAACTGACTATCATAAGTCTGATGAAAAATTACGCCACAAGGAAGAATTGTAGTATCTAATTTATCTGCTGACTTTTGCGTGGAACGCTGCCCACTATGGATTTTAAACTGCTTGTTATATTTTTCTATTAAAACCTCCGCCTGCTTTCGCCCCAGTGCAATCAATTTATTTGGGGCATTTTTGTATGTTTTCTTCAAAAACCACTGATAAGCTACATTTCTTTTTGCAATCATTCCAATCGCAACGAAGGCTTCAGGAAATAAATCCATTGACCACAAAGCCCATTTTCGTTCGGGTGGCGATCCACCGGGTAGCGTTTCGCCGGGCGGCGTCCCGTTTTTAAGCAACATTGAAGCCCAAAATGGCAATAAAGGTGGGCTTGTCATTACTATAATTGCAGCACTTTTGTCAATTTTCCTAGCTTTTCGTATAAGTATTAAACCTTCCAAAAAACCCGATAATTGCTTCAAAGCCTTGCTTTTTCCTTCATAAATACTTGATATTGTGTGTACTATACCCAAAGGTTCACGCTTAGCACCGCCACCATCATCGTTACCTTCGATGTGGACGATATGCACCTCGACTTGATATTTTTCGATGAGATATTTGGCCAAATCCCAAGCAGATTCTCCCGTGATTCCAGGGTTTGGTGGGTAGTGGCGATTAACTATGATAACTTTTCTATTCATTCAACTTGGCTCTGATATTTATAACCTCTTGCAAGGTCTAATCTTATTAAGAGTCCAAAATTATAACTTATTCCTTTCAAAGACTGCCTTGCTTCACCAATTTTATTTGAATTTTGTGTATAAACCAAATTCGAAAGCAAACCTCCACTCGGTGCAAAATTCATTCTCCCAAATAAACTTATGTAAAATCCATTGGTCACACGGCCCTGTAGCTCAGTTTGTAGCTCAAAAGCCGCAAAGAGCTTTTTAGTCGTAAATGACTCAGAAATTAATCTTAGAGTATCTCTTTTTGAAGCATTGCCCGACACACCAGTAAATGTTCTTGCATAAACCAGTCGTGGTTTAGCATTGGTATTCAACAAAACCCCGCCTCCTACATACATGGCGGCATTTTTAGTAATCCTATCAAGATTTAAGATTTTATATTTATATCTGAGCGGTATTGTGTTGAGTGTAGTTCCGATACGGTAAGTAAATGGAGCGCCCCTACCAGATGCAACAGTTTGAATAAAATTAGCAGGATTTTTTAAATACCCAGTCTCAATTGCCCATTTATTATCAGAATTATAACCTAATGATATACCCCATGAAAAATCATTATTGTTTTGACTACTTACTAAATTTCCAATAGAGTTGTTGAGCGACGCATAATTGAGTTTAAAACCACCTTCAAGCCCTAAATATAGACTCACTGCTTTACGGTTAAGATTTGGGTAGGTATTATTTCTGACGTCCAAGCGTTTACTTGGTGGTTTATAATAGTCCTCGTCTTCCTGAGCCTTCAACTCGGTGAAAATTCCTGTTACTAAGAATAAAAATAAGAATATTGATTTCATCATACTGTAAATATCTCCAAAACTACAAACAAAGACGACATCCCTAAACAAAAAGTTATCAGTAAAACAAAACGAGATTTTATTTAGCAAAGAAAAAATATAATTTTTCAATGTTTTTTTAATAAATAACGGAAGAATCATAGTAGTATTTCGTGATGAAAGCGAAAAGAAAATTTATATTTGTAAAAGATTCTCAAAAAGCCTTTTGTAGTGTTTGAGCCATAAAAAATGAGTAAATTTACTTATTTGCTCAAACGCCATTCACTATAATATTCATTATTGAATGAAAACCTTAGACACGTACGATTTTTCGGGTAAAAAAGCCCTCATCAGAGTAGATTTTAACGTACCTCTCAATGATAAGTACGAAATTACAGATGATACTCGTATCACTGCCACGATTCCAACAATCAAGAAAATCTTGAAAGATGGTGGTTCATGTATCTTAATGTCTCACTTAGGACGTCCCAAGGATGGACCAACAGAAAAATACTCTCTCAAACACTTAGTAAATCCACTTTCTGTGATTTTGGGTTTGCAAGTGAAATTTGCAGATGATTGTATCGGAGAATCAGCTGTCGAACAAGCTGCCAATCTTAAAGTGGGCGAAGTTCTCTTGCTCGAAAACCTTCGTTTTTACAAGGCAGAGGAAAAAGGTGATACAGCGTTTGCTGAAAAATTATCGAAACTTGGTAATGTTTGGGTAAATGACGCCTTTGGCACTGCTCACCGAGCTCACGCTTCTACTGCTGTCATAGGTCAATTCTTTGCTGACCGTGTTTGTGGCTATGTAATGCAAGCCGAAGTGGAGAACGCCGAAAAAATCTTAAACCACTCCGAGCGTCCGTTCACGGCCATTATGGGTGGTGCAAAAATTTCTGATAAAATCTTATTAATTGAGCGTTTGTTAGATAAAGTTGATAACCTCATTATCGGAGGTGGTATGACTTATACTTTCACAAAAGCACGAGGTGGAGCAATCGGAAAATCACTTTTAGAAGCAGATAAAATGCCCTTGGCTTTAGAATTAATCGAAAAAGCAAAAACAAAAGGTGTAAATCTTATCATGCCGCTTGACAATGTTTGTGGCGATAAATTTTCGAACGATGCCAATCGAATGACGGTAGCGACAGGTCAAATTGATGACGAATGGGAAGGTTTTGACATTGGCCCAGAGTCAGTGAAACTTTTCACTGAAACCATTTTAAAATCAAAAACTATCCTTTGGAATGGCCCAATGGGCGTATTTGAATTTCCTAATTTTGCGACAGGTACAAACGCTATCGCCGAGGCTGTAGTAAAAGCAACTGAAGAAAACGGTGCATTTTCATTAATTGGTGGTGGAGATTCAGCTTCTGCTATCAACAACGCTGGTTTTGGCGACCGTGTTTCTTATGTTTCAACAGGAGGTGGCGCATTACTTGAATACATGGAAGGCAAAACTTTGCCAGGTGTAGCTGCTCTTTACTAAATTGAATATTTGTGTAGGCGAGGACGCAGCAGGCATTTTATTGTACTTTTGATACAACCCAGTCTCTACAACGAAATAAACAAAAATCCCCGTACATATACGGGGATTTTTGTTTATTTTTAATTAGATAAGGAAATAAATGTTGAAAATTACCAAATCGTAACGTTAGTAAAATACAGACCAATAGCAACTGCTAAGGTTAGGCCGCTGATTAATAATAATTCAGCATGCTTAATTGATTCAGTTTTAGCTAGTTTGTTCATAACATTTCAATTTAGTTTTTATAGAATATTTTTTTTATGGGCAATTTCAATACAAAAGTCGCAATGTACCTTCAATATTTAAATTACTGCCTGTATTTAAACATAACGAAAATATTCAAAAAAGATTTTTTCTTTTGGATAAACTTATTGAACGGCAATTGATATTTTCAAAAAACATAACACAATTTGTGTCCTCATATCTATTTCAAGTAGTATATTTGTAAGTATTTTTACTGACTAAAATATTTGTGGTAATCCTATGTGACTAAGTATTTTAGAGTAAAAAAAACGAAACAAATTCATCAAAAAATCTGATAAATCAGTTTAATTAGAGTCAAAAATGTCAAAAGTTATTATCATTGGTGCCGGCGGAGTCGGCAGTGTTGTCGCTCATAAATGTGCGATGAACTCCCAAGTTTTTACTGAAATCATGTTGGCAAGTCGCACAAAATCGAAATGCGATAAAATCGCAGGAGATATTGAGGAGATGCACGGTGTGAAAATCCAAACGGCAAAAGTTGATGCCGACAACGTACCCGAATTGGTTGAACTTATCAAAAGTTTTCAACCCAAAATGGTAATCAATGTAGCCCTTCCATACCAAGATCTTACTATTATGGATGCTTGTTTGGAAACCGGAGTACACTATTTGGATACAGCAAATTATGAGCCCAAAGAAGTGGCCAAATTTGAATATAGCTGGCAATGGGCATATCAAGACCGTTTCAAAGAAGCTGGTTTGATGGCTCTTTTGGGTTGTGGTTTCGACCCTGGCGTTACGCAAGTTTACTGCTCGTTTGCCAACAAACATCAGTTCGACGAAATGCACTATCTCGATATTATCGACTGTAATGCAGGCGACCATGGAAAGGCATTTGCAACAAACTTTAATCCCGAAATTAATATCCGTGAGATTACTCAAAACGGACGTTATTGGGAAAACGGCGAATGGATAGAAATCGCTCCAATGACAATCCATAAAGCCATTGAATACCCAGGAATAGGCCCGAAAGAATCTTATGTTTTATACCACGAAGAGCTTGAGTCTTTAGTAAAAAACTTTCCAACATTGAAACGTGCCAGATTCTGGATGACTTTCGGACAAGCATATTTAACTCACTTAGAAGTGCTTCAAAACGTAGGTATGACTCGTATCGACCCAGTAAAATTTAACGGTATGGACATCATTCCGTTAGAATTCTTAAAATCTGTGTTGCCTGCTCCTGATACTTTAGGCGAAAACTATACTGGTCAAACTTCAATCGGTTGTCAAATTAAAGGTATTGAAGGCGGAAAAGACAAAACTTACTATGTTTGGAACAACTGTGATCACGCCGAATGCTACAAAGAAGTAAAGGCACAAGCAGTATCATATACAACTGGCGTACCAGCCATGATTGGTGCCATGTTGATGCTCACTAACCCAGAATGGCAAAAAGCGGGAGTTTGGAACTGCGAAGAACTTAATCCAGACCCATTCATGGATTTGCTCAATACACAAGGTTTGCCTTGGCATGAGCAAATTAACGGAGTTTTACCTCACGAATATTGATTTTTTAGTCCATTGTTAGTGGATGATGTTCGATAAAAACATTAAAATACTAAAAGTGGGACACTTTATTATCCTAGACAACTAGATAATAAGGTGTGCCACTTTTTTTAATTTCTAGCATAATAAATAAATAATTAAACAATCATCTAAATATATTTCCACATTTGCTTGTTCAATTCACTTTTCTTCTCTACCATTGTGTCGTAGTTCAGCGAAACTACAAATGTTCAAATTAACTTTTACTACAATGAAACCTTACACAAAAGAGGTGCAAACTACTGCTTTGCCCATTCTGAGTACACTCGATGACATAGTTTTTGAAAATCGAAACAAGGCTTATGGAGCTTATGAGCTTCGCACCCAATACACCACGAATATCAATCGAGCCATGTTGATTGGTATCAGTTGTTTTCTTTTAATACTGCTTACTAATTTTCTTTTTGCGAGACAGCAAGAGGAGAATTTGGACAATGGGGGAGTGGTTATCAATGTTCAGAAACTGCCTGATGAAGAACTGCCTATAATCGATAAACCGAAAGAGATAGAACCACCCAAGCCTGTTGAACCAATAAAAACAATCAAATTCCTTATTCCAGAGGTTGTGGAAGAAACAAATAATGAAATACCACCGCCAAATTATGATGCGATGAATGATGCTATTATTAGCAACAAAACACAAGATGGAATTGAAACTAATGAAATTGCAGCCGAGCTACCAACCGAAACTCCACCCGCAGTAACGAAAGTTCTTGAAATCGAAGAAGATAACTCACCATTTCTAGTAGTGGAAGTTCAACCATCATTTATGGGTGGAAATAATGAAATGTATAAGTTTTTAGGCAAGAATCTCAAATATCCAAGTGCTGCTCAACGTGCCAATATTCAAGGTAAAGTTTTCTTGAGTTTTATCGTTGAAAAAGATGGTAGTATTACTGACATCGAAACAATTAAAGGCATCGGATTTGGTTGCGACGAAGAAGCTATCAGAGTAATGAAACTAATGCCAAAATGGATAGCAGGAAAACAAAACGGCAGAAACGTAAGAGTAAAATTTACGATTCCTGTTTTTTTTAAACTTGATGATTAGACATTTGTATAAATATCATTTTTAGAATATTCTTTGTTAGAGATAGGGCAACTGTCGCTCGGTATGCCCTGTCGCATCAAATACAAACAAATCAATCCGCCTAATAAATCAACACAAACAGCCCTTGCAACATTGTTCGGGCTATTTTTTGTTATGGATTGCTATTAAATAAGTAATTTTGCAAAGCAAAAACGCGTTTCAAAGCATTATTCATTTTTACACTATCCATTTAGCCTTAAAAATGCCAATAGATATTTCTCAAATTCCTTCGCCGTGTTATGTTTTAGAAGAAAAACTTCTACGCCGAAATCTTGAATTACTCAACCGAGTTCAAACCGAATCAGGTGCTTCAATTATTGTGGCCTTAAAAGGCTTTTCGATGTATGCTACTTTCCCGATGGTGAAACAATATTTATCGGGAGCAACGGCGAGTTCACTCAACGAAACTCAATTAATTGTTGAAGAAATGGGTTGTTTGGCACATACCTATTCTCCTGCTTATAAACCTGCTGAGTTTGCCCAAATAATGGCCAATAGTAGCCATATTACCTTTAATTCCATGAACCAGTGGAATCAATTTAAAGACCAAGTACAAACTTTTGAACGAAAAATTTCCTGTGGAATCAGGATAAATCCACAATACGCTGAGGTAGAAACAGATATGTATAATCCTTGCATTGTTGGCTCGAGACTGGGTATTACCAGAGATATAATAGGCGAAAAACTCCCCGAAGGCATCGAGGGCTTGCACTCACATACACTTTGCGAAAATGATTCTTTTACACTCGAACGTACGCTTGTTCATATCGAAGAGAAATTCGGAGATTTGCTTCACCAAGTAAAATGGCTAAATCTTGGTGGCGGACATTTAATGACTCGTGAAGGCTATAACCACGAACATTTGATTACCTTAATTAAACGTTTGCGTGAAAATTATAACATCGAAATCATTCTCGAACCTGGTTCGGCCATTGGTTGGCAGACTGGTTATTTAACCTCAACGGTTTTGGATATTGTTGATGCTCAAGGCGTTGATGTAGCAATTCTCGATATATCTTTTGCAGCTCACATGCCCGATACACTCGAAATGCCGTACAAACCACGTATTTGGGGAGCAATCGATGCAGTAGCTGGCAATAGAAAACCCACTTACCGCATGGGAGGCATGACTTGTTTGGCCGGTGATTTCATGGGCGATTATTCATTTGATGAACCTTTAAAAATCGGCGATAGTGTTGTTTTTGATGACATGATTCATTACACAATGGTAAAAACCACCACTTTCAATGGCGTTGGTTTACCTTCTATTGGCATCTGGAAAGAAAATGATGCGTTCCAGTTACTGAAAAGTTTTGGCTACGAAACTTACAAAGAAAAGCTTTAGTTCTTGGCAATTTTTGCTCAATCTATTGCAAATTTCCACGTTGCCAAAGGGTGGCCTAAGAGAACGTGGAGAATATTTTATATCATTTCTCTTGCAATTGTCTTTTCATTCTTTACATTTACATAAAAAAATTATTCTTCACTTGTTTAAAGACCTAAAATATCTCTTAGCACGCCTCGCCTATTTGCGTAGTGCATGCTCATTTGTTCCTGACTTTTGTTAGGTTGTCTTTTTTACGTTTTCTTTCAACACTAATTATAATAATAAGCACTAAGTTTCACTAATAATTTTATTAGTGTTTTTCTGTGTTAGTTTTAACTGTGTGTTAATCTAAGAAATTTCAATTATTTAAAACATTTTAATCATTTTCCACAATGAAAAACATTCTTGTCATTGGCATGGGCAAGGTGGGTTCGTTGGTTGGCACATTACTCGCAAAACGCTTTGCCGTTAAGGGTATGGACTTACACCAACCATCTACCACACTGCCCTTTGATGTAATTCTAGGCGACGTAAACGACATCACTTTCTTAGAAAGTACACTAAAAAATTTCGATGCGGTTGTATCGGCGATGCCTTATAATCTCAACCTTCCGATTGCCCAAATTGCTCATAAACTCGGCATTCATTATTTCGATTTGACCGAAGATGTGCCTACAACAACGGCAATCAGAGAAATGGCAAAAACTGCTACTGCAGTGATGGCTCCTCAATGCGGTCTCGCTCCAGGTTTAATCGGAATCGTAGGGGCAGATTTGGCCAAACGTTTCACAAAATTGCGTGATATTGAGCTACGTGTTGGAGCATTGCCACGTTTTCCGAATGGTTTGATGGGTTACTCGTTTACATGGTCGCCAGCAGGTGTGATAAATGAATACATCAATGATTCAGAGGTCATTCATAATGGTGAAATAAAAATGGTAACTTCTCTCGACGGAATCGAGCATATTCAGATTGAAGGTCAGGAATTTGAGGCGTTCAGCACTTCAGGCGGACTCGGTACTATGTGTGAAACTTATGCTGGAAAAGTTGATACACTCAATTATAAAACAATTCGCTATCCAGGCCACGCAAAATTGATGAAGTTTTTGTTGTATGAATTAATTTTAAAAAATAAACGCCAATTATTGGAGCAAATCTTGACCGAAGCGAAACCACCTGTGCAAGAAGACGTAGTTTATGTGTATGCAGTAGTAGAAGGTTGGAAAGGTCAAGAACTTACCCGTGAAGAATTTTACAAAGCTTATAAGCCGATTGAAATTGATGGCAAACATTGGCGAGCAATTTCGTGGACAACGGCGGCTTCAGTAGCTGCGGTTGTAGAAATGGTAGCCGATGGTAAATTGCCTCAACAAGGATTTTTGAAACAAGAGGATATAGATTTCAGTTCTTATCTTGAAACCCAAAACGGTTCGTTTTTTAAAGATTAATTTATGAATAGTAATATCAAAACCTTAGAATATGTACTCGACGGCTTGATGCGTAGATACAGCGAGCGAGTACCCGATGTAAATAAAGTGACCGATGCCATGATTACCGAAGGAATTATTTCGGGTAAAAGCGACATCGAAAACGACCATATAGCTTTTCGCACAATGGGAGTTCCCCAGTTGGGTATTCAATCTTTTGAGAAAATTTTCCTGCACTTTGGCTACGAAAAACGTGATTTTTTCAATTTTGAAGGCAAAAAGTTAAATGCTTATTGGTTTTCGCCACCAGAAACAAACGGGCGGCAATCCGCTGGGAGGCATTCCGCTTTTCCGAGAATTTTTGTGAGCGAACTTCGAGTAGATGATTTATCAGAGAATGCCCAAAGAATTATCAGAAGTTATACCAACGAAGTAAAATCTGACCCAGCCGATAGTTTAGATTTGAATAATGGTGTGGCCGTTGATGAATTTTTACATCAACCTTTGTGGCGAATACCAACTTGGGAAGATTACGAAGCCCTACAACAAGAAAGTGAATATGCAGCTTGGGTGATATATAACCGATATTACCTCAATCATTATACAATTAGTGTGCACAATCTGAAAAATGGCTATGGCACAATTCAAGCATTTAATACTTTTTTAGAGGGAATTGGTGTAAAACTCAATAATGCTGGTGGAAAAATAAAAATTAGCCCCGATGGCGGTTTATTACAAAGTTCGACCGTAGCAGAGATGATTGATGCAGAATTTGCCGATGGTGTAATTCATTCAATAGCAGGAAGTTATGTAGAATTTGCCGAAAGAAAAGTTTTGCCTCAATTTTCGGGAATAACAATCGACAAAATCGAAATGATTCATCGCCGCGATGGTTTTGAAACAGGCAATGCTGATAAGATTTTTGAAAGTACTTTTACAAGTCAAACAATGAAAACTGAAATGTAAAATATATTCGATTTGACAACTACAACTTTGCAAATTATCGCACTGAAAGAGTTGTCAAATCTTTTTTTGTTATAAATTAGTTATCAGCCAAGCCTTAAAATCTGCAAACTCAGTGGACATTGGAGTTGCTTGTTTTTCTAAACTCAGCAAATCAGAAAGACGTTTTGGAATATCTTGTTTGCCTACAACTTCCTCAACCACGTTCAAAAATTTAGCGTAGTGTGCCGTAGAAAAGAAAATTCCAATGACTGGTTCAGAAAGTGAATTTGTGTAAGCTTTCAAACCTAAATAGGCCACGGCGGTATGCGGACACATCACATAGCCAGTACGCTCGTAAACGTCCTTCATGGCTATTTTTGTTGCTTCATCATCGTAGAAATAACCAACTATTAAGCCACGCATCGTTTCTAATTCATTATCAAGTAAAGCTTTCAAACGAGGAAAATTGCTCGGATTTCCGACATCCATTGCATTGGAAATAGTTGATAATGAAGGATTTATCGGTTCGTAAATGCCACTTTCCAAATAGGCTGGAACAACATTATTTAGGTTAGTAGTTGCAATAAATTTATGTACTGGCAAGCCCAGTTTCCAAGCGATAATTCCTGCACTCAAATTTCCAAAGTTTCCACTCGGAACAGACATAATAACTGGTAAATCAGCACCCGATTTTTTTAATTGGGCGTAAGCATTAATAAAATAAAACGCCTGAGGAATAAGGCGAGCAATATTGATTGAGTTGGCCGAAGCTAAATCAAATTTATCGGTCAATTCTTTATCTAAGAAAGCTAATTTAACCAATTTTTGACAATCATCAAAAGTGCCATTTACTTCTAAAGCTCTTATATTTTCTCCGAGTGTTGTAAGTTGTTTTTCTTGAATTTCACTTACTTTTCCACTTGGGTAAAGAATTGTTACATCAATATTAGGTGTTTTAAAAAAACCTTGTGCTACCGCTCCACCCGTATCGCCCGAAGTTGCTACTAAAATATGGATTTGCTTTTGAGATTTATGCAGAAAATACGACATCAAAGCAGCCATAAATCTTGCTCCAAAATCTTTAAATGCCATTGAAGCGCCGTGAAAAAGCTCTAAACAATAAGTATTTGCTTCAACTTCAATAATCGGTGCAGTAAAATCAATAGCACTATTTACGATTTGACGCAAATCTTCGGCAGGAACATCAGCTCCAATCAGTGCATTTGAAACCTCAAAAGCAATTTCTTGTAAACTAAGATTTTGTACATTGTCCCAAAAAGATAGAGATAATGGGGTAAACTCAGTTGGCATATAAAGACCATTATCAGGAGGAAGTCCACGAAAAACTGCTTCCGCTAAATCTACATCGGGACTTTGGTGGTTTGTGCTGTATAATTTCATAAATAATTAATTATCAAAGAGATGATTTATCAAGTTTCAGACCAAATTCGCTTAAATGACTGAAATCATTGTCGGTAGTTTGAAGGGGAATATCAAAAAAGTAGGCTGTTGCAGCAATCCAAATATCATTTTTGCCCATATTACGGGCAGTAGTACTTAGCTTTTTTTCAGGATGAAGCCCTTGGCTTAAAGCATCTATTTCGGCATAGACGTCAGTTAGTGTATTACTAATATCTATAATATGTAGTCGCCCTAAGTTTAATTGTAATATATCTTTTTTTTGTTTTCCCCAATTTCGTTTTAAAGCAAATGCCTTTAATTCACCAACCGTAACGATTGAGATAAAACAAGCATCGGGTACAAGAGCATATTTTCTAATATAGTTTAAAACTATATTCGTATCTAATAAAACCATTTTGTTAATCAATACCGTTTTTCAACATCTGCTCCCACTCTGCTTCCGTAAATTCAATAGGGATAAGCTTTATCGGCTTATCATTCCCGATTAATTTACTAAAAGCCGCTAATCCTCCAGCCTTCATTATATCATCTGGGCTATAAAGGTTCAGCTTGGGGTCTTTGCTTCTTGGAACAAATGGCTTCTTTAATTTTTTTTTTACGACTTCTGTCATAATTCACCTCCTTTTTTTGCAAAGATATAAAAAAACCTGCAAGGTCTGAAAAAGACGGGGTCGCCCAGACTTTGCAGGTTTAATGAAATAATATTTTATCCCAACATTTTCACGAAATCATCGAATAAATAGCGAGAATCGTGTGGGCCAGGTGATGCTTCGGGGTGATATTGTACCGAAAATGCTGGTTTATCTTTTCTACGTATACCTTCAATGGTATTATCATTGAGGTTTACGTGTGTGAGTTCGATATTTTCAATGCTTGAAACTTGCTCAGGTTTTACAGCAAAACCATGGTTTTGTGATGTAATTTCGCAAAGTCCAGTGCGAAGATTTTTTACAGGATGATTCAAGCCACGGTGGCCATTTTTCATTTTATAAGTTTCAATTCCACTTGCCAAAGCTAATAATTGGTGGCCAAGACAAATACCAAAAACTGGTTTGTTGGTTTCGATTACTTGCTTGATAGTTTCGACAGCATAAGGCATTGCCGAAGGGTCGCCAGGGCCATTTGACAAGAAATATCCGTCTGGATTAAAGGCAGCAATTTCTTCAAAACTTGTTTTAGCATTGAAAACTTTGCAATAACAATCTCTTTCTACGAAATTATTCAAGATGCTCTTCTTCACACCAAAATCCAAAACTGCTACTTTATATTTAGCACCTGTACTACCCAAATAATAGGCTTCTTTAGTACTAACTACTGAAGAAAGTTCAAGCCCATCCATCGAAGGCACTTTCTTTAATTGAAGTGCCAGAACTGATGGGTCGAGGATTTCAGAAGAAATAATGCAGTTCATCACGCCCGCATCACGGATATGACGCACAATTTGGCGGGTGTCAACATCACAGATTCCTACGATATTGGCACGCTCAAAATATTCTTGGAGAGAAAAATCGGCGGTTGCACGTGAGTAATAGTGTTTAGCGAACGCATTACAGACCATTCCACTAATTTTCACACTCGAAGATTCTTCTTCGTCATCTAAAACAACACCGTAATTTCCAATGTGAGAAGTAGTATTGATTACTACCTGTCCAAAATATGAAGGATCGGTATAAATTTCTTGGTAACCAGTCATTCCTGTATTAAAGCAGATTTCGCCAGCCGAGGTGCCAATTTTGCCGAGTGCTTTTCCTTTGAAAAAAGTGCCATCTTCAAGGAGTAGAAGGGCATCAGAGGGTTTTTGATTCATCGAAGAGTAATAAAAGAGTTCCGAAAATATATATAGTCATCGGAAAACAAAGGTACTGAATTTTTTTTAAAGTGTGTCGAAATCTAAATAATAACAAATTATTTCTTGTATGAGTACAAATATTTTTTTAGCTTAAACGTCATTTATCACCAATTTTTATCTATATATCACCAAAAAAACAATATCACTTGTTTATATTTCGTATTTAACAGTATATTAGGCTCAATATCCAAATTTTAAAATATACCATAACTTTTGTTCTGACCATTGCCCAAAGCATTGATTAGGATTTTTTATAAACCTTAAACCATTACAACCATGCTTTTTAAATTACGCCAACGACTAAGCTATCTCAACCAACTTATCAAACAAAGAGCAACAGGCTCGCCTAAAGAACTCGCTCGAAAACTAGGTATTACCGAGCGGGCGTGGTACAAATTAAGAGACGAACTTGTAAATGACCTAAACCTACCAATTGACTATTGTCCGCATAGCCGAAGCTACATTTATACCGAAGAAGGTAGTTTTGAGATTGGATTTAAGAAACTGCCACCCGACAAAGCTGCTAATTTGACTGGAGGAAAAGCTGTTTTAGCTACTTTTATCCATTTTATGAGGTAAAAAACCGCTTTTTTATTGAGGAAATTATTAAATGATAATAAAATCAATTTCAAAACTATGAGCACTGCACAGATAATTTATGAACAATATAAGGTTTTGCCCAAAAAGCTGCAAAACGAATTGAAATCTTTGATTATTAGTGAGAACGAAGAAGAAACTGTGCCTTTGATTGAACAAGTTGCAAAAGGCTTGCGAGAAGTTAAGCTCATTCGTGAGGGGAAACTCCCACGCAAAACTTTTCAAGAGTTAAAACATGAATAGGCGAATGAAAAATAAAATTTTCACTACACCTCGCTTTGATTCACGCTTCATACGACTTTCTAAAAAATTTCGTTTACTCGAAAATGATGTAGAAAATTTAGAAGAAAAATTAATAGCGACGCCAAAACTTGGTGAAAGACATCAAACTTTGAGAAATTGGCACTTAATTAAAAAAGCTTTTGCACTTAAAATCTTAACATACTATGAAACTATCAATTTTTCAGAAACTCCTATTTGTGCTGTTTGGCTTTGGTCTTTTATTCATCAATACAAAAGTTGCGTTTATTTATCTGATAATTTTCAATGCAATCATCGCATTTTTAGAATACGGGAAGAGAAAAGCAAAATAATTTGTAATTTTTTTTCTCACTGAACTTTTAGTTCAGTGAGACGCCCTGTGTTTGTAGCACCTTACGATGATGTAAGGCAATTTTAAATATTAATTGCGATAAAAAAATTACAAAACACGCAAATGGAAGGTTTGCAAGGAGGAAGATGTAGATGGTGGCAGATTCTCGCAGGGTTTGCTCTTTTCGCAACAGCACCAATTACCTTTGGAGCTGATGCTCTTCTTGGAACTGTAGTGGGAGTAGCGGCTTGCGATGGTTGGTAAAAACTAAAATATTGAGTTATTGGTCTTTATCTAATAACTCAATACTAAAACATTCTTGTATGCTCAGATTTTTATTGTTTTTACTATTAAAATCAAATGTTTTGTTTTCTCAAGCGAAATTCAGATCAATTGAATTGACTATTGGTTCTCGGCTTCAAAGAAATATTTTATTGATACAATCACCCATACTTATTAGTGTAGGTAAAGATTTCTTTTTTGAAAAACTAATTCTATCTCCATTTATAAAAACAGAATCTAATTTCAAAAAAATATTTACTGCTGGTTTTGGCACTCGGCTTTGCTTGACGGATAATTATTATCCCCAAAATATTTACCCGATAATGAGTTTTTATGTGCCATTCCAAAACACATACCATAAAAATTTACAAAACTTAGGTCCTATTTCTACTGGCTTAGGCTTTGGATATGTTGCAAATAAACGAAGTAAAATAGAAACAGAAATAGGATTTTCAGAGAATTGGAAACCCTTTATGAATATTGAGTGTAGAATAAACTTGTCTTATAAAACAAAAATCAAACGAAAACACTTAACAAAATGTCCAGATTAATAATATTCATACATCTCTTTTTTACTTTTCATGTTGCCTTCTCACAAGAAAGACCCAGCAAGTATAAAGGTTATTTCTTTGAAGTCGGCAAAATAAGCACTAAGTCCTTGACTAACCTAAATACTTCTTTGGGTAAGAATTCACTTCCTACATTTGACAATCAAATGACGTACCTAAAATTTGGTTTTACTCGCATCAATACTAAAAAGATCTATTATGGCTTTATTGGGGAGTCTGCCATACAAACTAAAAGTAACATTGACTATTCATTATCATTATCTTGCTCTCATTTTGGATTGACTGGTGGATATAAAATTTTTGATAAAAAAGGGCTTGCTATCATTCCTACTATAAATATCGGTATTGGAAGTACTACTTTAAGTGTTTCCGAAAAACCAACACCGAGTACAAATAACTTCAATACTGCACTTTTTGTCAGTAAAAAAAGTAATGCTATTGCTTTACCTCAATTTACAACTGGGGCCTCTTTATTATTGCTTTACCATATAAAAGTGGGCAATGATAAGGAAAAAGTATCTAATGGTGAAGTAGTGATTAATCGTTGGCTACCTGTGGGTTTAGAAATAGGTTTTAAGCAAAGTAAAGATATTGGAGAGTGGACTCAACTCGAAAAGTTAAGCAACTCACCCTATGTAAATTTTTCAGGTTTCTTTTTTGCTGTTCGAGTTGGAGCAATGGCAAAGCTTAAAACCGCTAATATTCAATAAATGTATGAGGACAAGCAACAATAGTAAAGATTGAAAATGTACTATTTATAAAAAAAATTTTTTTTCTCACTGAACTTTTAGTTCAGTGAGACGCCCTATGTTTGTAGCACCTTACGATTTTGTAAGGCAATTTTAAATTCTTATCACAATGAAAAAATTACAAATGACGCAAATGGAAGGTACAATTGGTGGTGGAAAATGTGAAGCTACTGTTGGAGTTATTATTGGTTTTGGATTAGGATGCGTTGTAAGTGGCGGAGCTCTTCTATGGATAGCCACAGGAGCTGTAGCTTTAGGGGTTGGTGTTGGTGGTGCATATGGATGCCCTTGGTAAAAAAATAAAATGTATAATATATAATAGTTTTGCAACCATAAATCTTAAAAAAATGAACAAAATAAAGGTAATTAAAATGGAATCTATTAATGGAGGAGGTGCTAGATGCGACTTTGCTTCTGGATTGATGGTTGGATGGGGTGCAGCTGGAGTATTTGCAGGTGGAGTAGCTGCTTCAACAGGCGTAGGTCTTGTTGTATTTGGAATTGCTGCAGCAATCTACTGTGCGAGTTAAAATAAATAATGTTCCATTTAGTTTATATTAAATGGAACATTTATTATACATAAAATTATAATTTTCAAATGAAAACCTTTCTGATAAAAAATATTTTACTTACGGCAAGCATAATTTTATGGCTATATTATTTATATATTAGTTGGGAAAAACTTAATGATGAAAAAAGTGCCTCATTATTACTTATATCTTTATTTGGCTTGTTAATTATTGCTTACTTAGTGAAAAATGTTGTAAATAATAGAAAAAAATAGCAATATGGATTCCATATCTACATCAACCAATATATTTTTATTTTGGGTAATTATTATCTTTTCCCTAGTAGTAGTCTTTTTATCTAACAATTTCCTAATCTCCGAGTCTCTCTATTACAATACTTTTGCAGAACAATTGACCGCAGAAAAAATTGATGGCTTGATTGATCAAACACAAAAGTGGTCTTGGTTAGGATACGTCATTGTTCCAATAATCTATTTTTTCAAATTCTCTCTTATCGCACTTATTTTACTTACAGGTTTCTTTTTTATAAATAAAACTGTAAGCTTTTCGGTACTTTTCAAGGCAGTAATGCTGGCTGAGCTTCCATTTTTATTTTTACCACTTATCAAGTTGTTTTGGTTTTTATTTGTTCAAACTAATTACACTTTTAACGACTTACAATATTTTTACCCGTTATCCGCTTTGCAACTTTTTGATGTAAAAAGTTTGGCTATTTGGCAAATTTATCCACTTCAACTGCTCAATGTATTTGAGATGGTTTATTGGGGATTGCTAGCTTATTGGCTCAAACGTTTACTCAATATTACACTTACCAAAAGTATGGAAATGGTAATAGCGAGCTACGGCACTGGGCTTTTACTTTGGGTAGTCTTTGTTACATTTCTAAGCCTCAATGCCACATAAAACCATGAAAAAACAACTAATTATTACTATTATTGCCTGTATTTTGGCACTATTGACTTATTTTGGCTTTCAGATTTACAAGAAAATCGAAGCAAAAAAAGTATTTGCTGAGCAAGTAAAACGATTACCAAAATCGACTAATTTTCAATGGATAGGCAAGCAGGCACCAAACAATGATGCAAAAACGATTATATTGTTTTTCAACCCCGATTGTGACCACTGTCAATATGAAGCAAAGGCAATTTTAGAGCATAAATCTGATTTTACAACTACCAATTTTTGGTGGGTTACCACAGTTGATAGTTCAGCAATCAATGATTTTAGCAAAAAACACCATTTAGATAAGCTTTCTAAACACTATTTTGCCAAACTTCCAGTCGAGAAAGTTGTTGAGACCTTTGGTTCGGTATCTGTGCCTCATATTTTTAATTATGATAAAACTGGTGTTCTGCAAAAAGAATTTCGAGGAGAAACCAAAATAGAAGCATTACTGAAATATGTCCACCCCAACTGAATGACAAAAAACATTAACGATTTAAGATAAGTTCTTTGAGTTTACGGAGTATAAAAATGATTTGCAAAAGGTCGTCTTGGCGAGTAGTATTAAATTCTCTGCTTACGCAGTAATGTTTATTTGATAGCGTGGCAAAATTCCAAACACTACCAAACAAATAACCGCCATAAATGGGTTTTTCATCTTGGTTTTGTGCCTGTGCAATGAGCATTGCCGTTAAAAGCTGTCCTTCAGGGTCGTTTTTTTCTCCTCTTTTTTTCTTAAATTCTTGCAAGAAAAAATAAGGGTGAGAAGGCTTATTAAAAGGCAAAGAAGTAGCTATTAAGCAATCGCAGACAACAGCTAAATCGAAATTACCAACCTTTGCCGAAATCGCTCGTTCATAAAATACTTTGGCAATTTTGGGTATTTGCACCTTCGATAACTTGAAAAGTGTCCCAATCATTTTTATTTTTAGCTCTTCTTCATTCCAATAAGAAGCATCAGTTTTCACCTCTTCGTAGAGTTCGTCAAAGGTCATTTGCTCAAATTCATCAAATTCATAACTTGCATCTAACCAAACATCTAAATGAGTAAAATCTTCATTCACTATCAACGAGTAAGCTACGGCTATATCATTGGGGTCATAGCTAAGTTTGAACTTTTCCATCTATACAAAATTAGTTTAAAAAACACTTGTACAAAGATAAACGATTATAACCTAAAATACGTAAATTTAATAGCCCAAAGTATTTATTCCATCAAAAAAATAGAAATAAGCTCTTTTTAATAAACCTTCTACAACTATGAAAATATCAAATAAAAATCTTTTATCGAAGCTACCTTTTGTGCAACAACAAGGCGAGTCAGATTGTGGTGTGGCTTGTCTATTATCAGTCATTCGTTTTCATGGTGGCGAAAAACTTTCACTACTAAATAGTTGAAATACTATGAAACTATCAATTTTTCAGAAACTCCTTTTTGTGCTTTTTGGCTTTGGTCTTTTATTCATCAATACAAAAGTTGCGTTTATTTATCTTATAATATTCTTTGCCATCATCGCATTTTTAGAATACAGACAGAGAAAAGCAAAATAATTTATAAATATTTTTCTCACTGAACTTTTAGTTCAGTGAGACGCCCTATGTTTGTAGCACCTTACAATATTTTAAGGCAAATTTAAATATTTATAATTATGAAGAAAATTGAAATCAATCAAATTGCGAATTTACATGGCGGCGGTTGGACGGCGTATCTTTATAGTTGTGGTGTAGCAACTGTATTTTTAGAAGCATCGTTTTTGGGAGGACCCGTTATTTTTGGAGCAACGGCGACTTATGTAGCTACCTGTGCTCTTTTAGGGTCAATTTATGGTGCTTCCAAATGATTATTTTTGAAATCAATTTATAACTTGATACATAAAACACTAAAATGAAAAGATTGAATAATATAAACATGGAGAGTACACTTGGTGGCGGTGCTATTGGTGATTTCTGCACTGGAGCAAGTGCTGCACGAGCAGGAATAGCTGCATGGAACTATGCTGTTGCGGTAGGGCTTATAGAAGCTGGCACAGTGGCAACTGGAGGTGGTTTAGTATTAGCACTTGCTGGAGCTTGTGCGATTTATGGTACAGGCAGAGCATTTAGTTGGTGGAGAAATTAAAGACAGGGTGTAGCTTTTGAAATGGTTACACCCCCCTTCTAGTTTAATCGTTATTTAAGTCTTTGGACAAAATTAATTGAATTTGAATTTTTGTATAATTCATTGATAATCATTGTTTTATATATTCATCATTCTAAATTCGTCATTTCACTTGTAAACATAAAGATATAATAATATGAAAAATATAAAACTCCTCTTACTAACTTTAACATTCTTAGCTTTTTGCTTTTTTTGTTATAAATTTTTTGATGATAATATTGCAATTGCAGAACGAAGAAAATTTATAATTCCTTTTTTTGGGTTAGGATTTACATTGCTTTACTTAGAATGGTATACTAAACGAAAGAAACACACACAAGAATAAATAGTATGGATAATATTTCAAAATATAGTAATATCATTAGTTTTTTGTTAATTTCATCAGTTTATTGTTTAATTAGCTACTTATCAAAAAGGTTTTTATTTTCTGATGAGTTATATTTTAATAACTTTTCAAACCAATTAAGCTATGATAAAATTACTGAGATTATTGAAAATAAAAATAAAATTTCATACTTTTCGTACATTTTTATTCCAATTCTGCTTTTAATAAAATTCACATTGATTGCTTTTGTATTTTCAATATACGGATTCCTATCATACAACAAGTATGGAACGAAGCAAATATTTAGAATTGTCATCAAAGCTGAAATATTTATTTTAATTTCACAAATAATTAAGTTTTTATGGTTTTTGATAATTGCAAAAGATTTCAATTTAACTGATATACAATTTTTCTATCCACTATCCGCACTAAGTTTATTCGATTATAAAAATGTTGAATTATTTTTAATTTACCCACTACAAACTATCAATCTGTTTGAATTTCTTTATTGGTTTGCATTAGCTTATGGTATTAGTAAGATTATCAAAACTAATTTACATGGAGGAATGAAAGTAGTTTTGAGTAGTTATGTACCTGCATTGCTTCTCTGGATAGTATTTATTACTTTCTTAACAGTTAATTTAAGTTAGCAAAACATAGAAACACTTTTTTACATTCTACAACTTATTTGGCATATTATTATCCTATTTTTGAAATATGGCTTTATCTCGTAAATATCTCCTTGTGGTATTTGGTTTAATTATTTTTGGTCTAATTTGTTATTTCTGTTATCGTATATTTACCAAAGTTCAGCAAAAAAAAGGTATTTCTGAAAACATTCAAACAATACCCAATTTTACCGCAACTCAATTAGATAGCACCATTTTTAAAGCAAATATGCTATACGATAGACCAATAATTATCATATTTTTCAATACCGAATGTGAACATTGTCAATATGAATCAAAAGAATTGGCAAAGCATCAAAACGACTTTAAAAATGTTCAATTACTAATGATTTCATCTGAAAATCTCAGTAAAATAAAAGTATTTATTCAGCAATATAATTTAACAGGTTTTGTACTACCCTTACAAATGGACACCAAATTGATAGTTGATACTTTTGGAGCAATCAGTATTCCGAATATTTTTATTTACAACAAAAGCCACCATTTAGTAAAGCAATTCAAAGGTGAAACCAAAATAGAAGCATTGTTAAAATATATAAACCAACACTAAACCAACACTAAACCAACAAAAACCGATGCAAAAATATCTTTGGCAAATCATTGCCCTGCTATTGGCATGGCTTTTACATTTTGTTTTACCCCAACTTTAGTATGAAACCAACAACTTTTGTGCAGCAACAAGGCGAGTCAGATTGTGGTGTGGCTTGTCTATTATCAGTCATTCGTTTTCATGGTGGCGATGCTTCTCTTGAGCGTTTGCGTGAACTAAGCGGCACGAGTATTCAAGGTACGAGCCTTTTAGGTTTACAGCAAGCCGCCATCGCTATGCGTTTAGACGCAGAGGCTTTTGAGGTAGAAGACCTTGAAGTTTTTAGGCAAGAAGCTACATTTCCCTGTATCTTGCATGTAGTAATAGACGAAAAACTCGAACATTATGTCATTCTTATTTCTCCCCCCACTGGGGGTCAGGGGGCTGTTTTCGACCCTGCGAATGGTTTTGAGACTTGGAGCGAAGAAAACTACTTTCGGTTTGGAAATCAAAGGCTTTTTTGATGCTCAACCCAAGCGAAAATTTTGAGCGTGTGCCGCAAGGCAATGAAAAGAAGATAGAATGGTTCAAAAATATCATTCGTGAAGATACCCCAATGCTTGTCATTGCGGCAGTTTTGGGCATAGTATTGGCTACACTTGGTATGGCTACTGCTATTTTTAGCCAAAAATTATTAGATGAGATTTTACCCAAACACCAAACGCAACGCCTTTGGCTGGGCATGGGGCTATTGGCAGTTTTATTGCTGGCTCGGGCAGGAATAGGCTATTTGAGAGGGTTCTTTTTACTTCGCCAAAGCCGAGATTTTAATTCTCGAATGATGGATGATTTTTATGACAAACTGCTACATCTACCAAAAACTTTTTTTGATACCCGCAAAACTGGCGAGATTATCACTCGGCTGAATGATACACGTAGAATCCAAGCTGTGATTAGTTATCTGACAGGAAATGTGGTCATAGATGTGTTGGTTTTGTTGGTTTCGGCAGTGTTTATTTTTACTTATTCGCTTACTATTGGTTGTTTAGCATTATTGAGTGTGCCACTATTTGGTTTTCTGATTTGGCGATATAACGACCGCATTATCAAACATCAAAAAGCCGTTATGAGCCAATACGCCAGCACCGAAAGCCACTTTGTCGATGCCATTACGGGAATTTCTACCATAAAAGCCAATAATAAAGAGTCGCTGTTTTGTGCCGTTGGAAAAGCATATTATCAAATTTTTCAACAAAAAAGCTATGAATTGGGCACTTTGGGCAATCGGTATGGACTTTGGAACGAGTTTTTAAATGCTTCATTGCTCATTCTGATTTTGTCATTATCAGCATATACTGTTTTGCAAAAAGAAATAAAAATCGGAGAAATGATGGCGATTATTTCAATTGCATCGGGCATGATTGGTTCAGTTGGACGATTGGCAACAACCAATATTCAGTTGCAAGAAGCCAAAGTTGCTTTTGAGCGAATGTATGAATTTGCAAGCGTTGAACCAGAAATAAATCAAAGAAATATTGGAATTATACAAAATTTAGGAGAGGTAAACTCACTTACTATCAAAGATTTGTCTTTTCGTTTTGCAGGAAAAAGTCAATTATTGAAAGATGTTTCACTCAAAATCAGGAAAGGTGATATTTCTGTATTATTGGGAGAAGTTGGCTCTGGCAAAAGTATTTTACTGCAAATTATGCAGAAATTTCTAACTTACGAAGCTGGTGAAATTCTTATCAATGAAGATATTTCACTCAAAAACATTGCTTCTGATACTTGGCGAAGCAAAATCGGAATTGTGCCGCAAGAAATCAAAATTTTCAATGGAACACTACTTGATAATATCGTATTAGGAAATATTATTGAAGAAGGAGAGAAAGCAATAAACTTCTGTGAAACAGTAGGATTCAACCATTTCTTTGAAACTTTGCCACAAGGTTATTTGACTATCGTTGGCGAAGAAGGCATCAATCTTTCGGGTGGACAAAAGCAACTTTTAGCATTTGCAAGGGCTTTGTACCGTAAACCAAATTTGCTTTTACTTGATGAAGCAACTTCGGCACTGGATAGTAAATCTGAGCAATTTGTACTTGATTTACTCGAAAAATTGAAGCCTAATTTAGCAATACTGATGATTACACACAAAAAAGATTTTGCAAAAATTGCAGATTATATTTATGAATTAGTAGGTGGAATAGCCTACAAACTTTCGTTCTCTCAGGGCTTCCGCATGAGACCTTGAAAGAAAGAAAGTTCGAATAAGTAAATTCAACGTTCTGCATAAAAAAGCTTAAATTCCCTTCACCATTTCAATTACCTTGATTTGCTCTAAAACCTGCTCGGGTTTGATGTTGAGTTCTTTGCCTTCAACTATCGCTCCGTATAGGTTCTGAAAAAGTAAATCCCAGTTACCAGCTTCGGTTTCGATATGTCCTTTGAAATGTTGTCCACCAATTTCGGTGTTCAAAACGCCCCATTTTTCTTTGGGTTCTACACCAAAACCTTCCATTCTTGGAAAAAGTCCAGCTTTAAGATGGTCTTCTTGTACGTCAATACCATATTTTACAAACGAGCCTTTTGTACCATGAATAATATACCTTGGGCCTTCTTCTCGCACCAAAAGGCTCGATTTTAAAGTCACTTTTAGTTTTCCGTAATCGAGTCTAATATCAAAAGCATCGTCAATACTTGAGCCTTCGCGTTGGGTATAGGTTTCACCAGAAACTGTCAATGGCGAGCCAAAAAGTACAATCGTTTGGTCAATGATATGAGCCCCCAAATCATATAAAATTCCATTAGCAGGAGTGGCTTCTTCTTTCCACTTTTTTGGGTTTAAGATGGGCTTGTGACGGTCGAAATGCACTTCAAAGGCTACCAATTCGCCTAAAAGTTTGTTTTCAATTACTTTCTTTACCGTCATAAAATCGCTATCGAATCGACGATTTTGGAAGATTGAAAGAACTTTTCCTTGCTTTTTCGACAGTTCAATGAGTTCTTCGGCTTCGGCTACGGTTGCTGTGAAAGGTTTTTCAACCAACACATGTTTACCTGCCAAAAGTACTTGTTTGGCTTGTGCAAAGTGCAAGTGACTTGGCGATGCGATGCTCACCAAGTCGATTTCGGTATCGGCCAAAATTTCTTCGAGCGAGCGAGCCACGCCCACGCGCGGATATATGTCTTGTGGGTTTTGTGAACCCGAAACAATGGTTTTGAGATTAAAATCTGGATTAGTAAGAAAAAATGGAGCTTGGAGGTATCTCCCCGAAAGTCCAAATCCAACAAGAGCAACATTGAGCATAATCGCTTAGAATTTTTGGTTTAAGCTACTAAAGTAATGGCTTTTTAGTGTAAATCCAAAATTCTCATTTTTCTATACAAAACATAAATTTTTGTTTGTGTATGGTGCCTAAAAAGAAACTATGTTAAATGATGATGGTCAATACCTAAAATTATTTGCATGAAAAAGAATTTAAACTGATTTTTTATGTATTTATTAACTTTCAACAGTAAGAAAAAAGCAAAGCTCAAAGGTACATTCTATCACAAATATTTTTTTTCAACATTTTCACCCTATATTTGGGTTAAATTCACTCCAATACAAAATGGCAAACTGGATAAAGGTTTTTAAAACCAAAAATAGCTTCAAAGCTGAATTATTAAAAAATGATTTACAAACCCACGAAATAATGGCAGTAGTGCTCAACAAACAAGACAGCAATTACCTCATTGGGTACTACGAAATACAAGTACCCGACGAGCAAGAATCTATAGCAAAAGTAGTAATCGACATATTTAATCAAAATGACCACGAAGTTCAATAATCTTTCTAATCTTGCTCAAAGAGCCATTGCGGCAGTTGTGGGTGTGACTATTATTTTAGGCGGCGTACTTTATAACGAATGGACTTTCTGGGTTTTATTTTTGGCTATCAGCATTCTTACCCAACGAGAATTTTATAAACTCCTTAAACTCGACGAAAACCATCCACTTAGTGTATATGGTACCTTTTGTGGTATCGTACTAAATTCACTTACTTTTTTTATTGAAAAAGGGATATTGCCTTTCAAATTTTATTATATAATCGTTCCTTTACTCACGACAACGTTTTTTATTAAACTTTATCGCAAGCAAGATACTAAACCGTTTGCTAATTTAGGATATACCTTTCTGGGTATAATTTACGTTGCTGTGCCGTTTGCCCTCATCAACGAAATGGTTTTGACCGATGCTAAAGGATACGCACCGCAACTGATTTTGGGTTGTTTATTTATTCTTTGGGCCAACGATACTGGTGCATATTTTGCAGGAAGATTTCTTGGAAAAAGAAAGCTTTTTGAACGAGTTTCGCCCAAGAAAACATGGGAAGGCTTCTTTGGTGGGGCAATAACTTCATTGATTATTGCGTTAATTCTAACAAAGTATTTCGATAGCTTGTTAATTTGGCAATGGTACGGAGTAGCTATTATTATTTTTATAACAGGCACACTCGGCGACCTCGTTGAATCGCTTTTTAAACGCAGTATAGCGATCAAAGATTCAGGGAATACTATTCCGGGGCATGGTGGTTTTATGGACAGGTTCGACGGACTATTGCTTTCAATGCCTTTTATTGTTACATTTCTGAAAATTTTTGGTTGAAGCACTCATAATGAAAAAAAAAGTTACACTACTATTGATTTTTTTATCTTTGATAATGAGCAATTTGGCTTTTTCTCAAGGAGAAATTAAATATATTACATTTTCGGGTTTGGTCATTGATAGCCAAACCAAAGAGCCACTTCCTGGAGCGTATATCACTATCCCGAGAGCAGGACGAGGCACACTTTCTAATAGTAAAGGATATTTTGTGTTGGGAGTTTTTCCGGGCGATACCATTAATTTTAGTTATTTAGGTTTCAAGAAGCAATTTCATATTATTCCGAAGAAAACCGATGTTGATTATTCAGTATTTGTGGAGCTTCAAGTCGACTCAAAAATGTTAAAAGAAGTTAAAGTTTATCCTTTTAGCACTGAAGAAGAATTTAAGCAAGCCTTAGTCGATATGAAACTGCCCGACGACCGTGAACGCAAAATCTTAGCAGAAACTTATAGCCCCGAGAATATAGCCAAAATGGCTTCAGTGCATGGCATGAATGCAAATGATAATTATCGTTACGCACAAAATCAGTTTATCAAACAAATGGAGAGCCGAGGAGCCGTTACGACCAATCCTTTATTAAATCCATTTGCTTGGGTAAACTTCGTGAAAGCCGTAAAAAGTGGTGCGTGGAAAGACCAAGCTTGGAAAGCAGGTGCTGCAGCCGCACCAAGCGACAACGTAACTCGTGATAAGTTTTTTAGAGATAATGCTAAGAAGGATTGATTTATTGTTTTTTTGCGATCGTCTATTTTTTCCGCACAGAAAACTCTTTTAATTTTGTCCTCTAAAAAATTAGCCAATCTCAACAAGTTTGAAACTTGTCCTACATTATTGTGTGTTTTTTTGTAATAAAAAATGCCTATACCTCTTCAAATAAATGTTCTAAAACAAAAGAGAATGTGCCCAAAAATCCTGCTGATTCGTCAAGTTGAGAAGTATTAACCGATAATTTGGTCTTAAATTCGCTCAAACAGTATTTATTTATTGCTTGTTCAATCGGAATTGTAATGAATTTATCAGCTTTGGCCAAAAGACCATCAACCAAAATCAATTCGGGATTAAACAAGTGTACGGCAATCGAAAGTGCTTTACCCAATTCTGTGCCAATTTCGTTGAGTAAATCAATACAAAGTTCATCGCCGGAATGTGTAGCAGCAATAATCATATCTTCGTTGACCGATTCAATATCTCCTTTAGTAAGTTGAACAATTTTTGAAACCCGACCATTCTGTAATTCCTCTTTCACTCGTTTAATAAGAACTTGGGCGGTGGCAACGGTTTCCAGACAACCAATTTTTCCGCATGAACAGAGTTCGCCCGCTCCACGCACCTGTATATGTCCTAGTTCACCCGTAAAACCAGAAGTTCCATTAAAAACTTCACCATCAATCAAAATTCCCAAGCCAACTCCCCAATCGATATTAATGGCCAGCACATTATTGAAATCACGTGCTAAACCGAAGCGTTTTTCACCCAAGGTGATGGCTTTTGCATCGTTTAGGGTATAAGAAGGCACATTGAAATATTCGCTCAGTAGTATATTAATGGCTTTACCTTCGCTGGTCGGATATGAAAAATTATTCCCAGTTTCTTTATCAATCAAGCCTGGCATACAGATTCCAATACCTAAGACTTTTTCGATAATAATACCTTCTTTTTTTAGAAATTCAATTGTATTTTCTAATATAAATGTGCCATAGCCGGCATTATTTTCGATTTGAAGTTTAAATTTTTTCTTAGCACAAATCTCATTTTTGAGATTATATACGATGATAGTACTATCAAATTTATTGATGAGCCAAGTCAAAATATAGCCATGATTTGCGTTTAGTCCGTAAAGTACAGGTTTTCTGCCCGATTTTGAATTTCCCGTTCCGACTTCAGCAAGCCAACCTTCTTGCATTAATTCAATAAAAAGAACATTGACCGAAGGCGGACTTGAATGTAGTGTTTTACTCAAATCAATGATTGTATTTGGACCATTTAGGTATAATTCCTTTAAAAGTTGTTGTTTTAACTTATTTTTTTTTATTTCTACGACAGATTCTTTTCCTTCAAGCATTTTTACGAAAACTTTTTATTTAACAAAGATAAATCTTTTTTAAGGATACTAATAATAAAAATAATATTTGCTATAAAATGATAATTTGAAAAAATATTTTTCAAAAGAATTTATTTTTATGTCAATAAAGCATAATGTCAAACTCACCAAATTTTACTAAATTGCCTTATAAATAAACCAAACCTACTTTATTTAATAAACATGAAAAAAAACATTATTTTCTTACTTTTTTGCTCTTTTTCAGCCTTTTCACAAGACAGCGATTCGCTCGTTATCCGAAAAATTTATAATGAAATCCTCTCCAAAGGAGAAGCGTATAAAACACTAACATATTTGAGTAAAAAAATTGGGCCGAGACTTAGCGGCTCGGATGGAGCTGCAAAAGCCGTACAGTACACCAAAAAAGTAATGGAAGGATATGGCTTTGAGCGAGTGTTTTTGCAAGATGTGATGGTTCCTCATTGGGTGCGTGGTCAGAAAGAAACTGCTTTTATTGAAGCGGGCAAACAAAAAATCAATGTGCCGATTGCTGCATTAGGTGGCTCAATTGGTACGTCATCAACTGGAATCAAAGCTGAGGTGATAGAAGTAAAAAGTTTTGAAGAACTTGAAGCACTAGGAACTGAGAAAGTGAAAGGAAAAATCGTCCTTTTTAATCGACCTATGGACCCAACGAAAGTCAATACTTTTGATGCATATAGCGGTGCAGTAAATCAACGTGGCAGTGGTGCTTCGCAAGCCGCAAAATATGGTGCAATTGGTGCAATTGTTCGTTCGATGACAACCCTACAAGATGACAACCCGCACACGGGTGGTATGCGTTATGCTACGGGTGTACCAATGATTCCAACAGCAGCAATTAGTACCAATGGGGCTAATTTATTAAGTAAAATGCTTAAAAAGAATCCTAAATTGCAGTTTTACTTCAAACAAAGTTGTGAGTCTTTGCCTGATGCTCCATCACATAATGTAGTTGGAGAAATTAAAGGAACCGAAAAACCAGATGAAATAATTGTAGTTGGCGGACACCTCGATTCTTGGGATTTGGCCGAGGGTGCACAAGATGATGGAGCGGGCTGTGTGCAGTCAATCGAAGTTTTACGTGCTTTGAAGGCATTGGGTATTAAACCAAAACGCACAATCAGGGTGGTAATGTTTATGAATGAAGAAAATGGTCTCCGTGGTGGAACAAAATATGCTGATTTAGCCCAGCAAAACAACGAAAAACACATTGCCGCAATCGAATCTGATAATGGTGGATTTACACCAAGGGGTTTCGGAATGGTCGGAACTGATTCTCAAATAGCTAAAGTTACGGTTTATAAAAATCTACTTTCGGCTTATGATTTGAAAGAAATTGGTCGTGGCGGTGGCGGTGCCGATATTGGCCCATTAGGTCAGCAAGGTACTTTATTAATTGGTTTTAAACCAGATTCGCAACGTTATTTTGATTTTCATCATGCCAAAACCGATACGCTCGAAGCTGTAAATGAGCGTGAACTAAATCTGGGAGCAGCTTCAATGGCAGCCTTGGTTTATTTGCTTGATAAATACGGACTCTAAACAAATTATGATTTACGAATGACGACTTACGAATTATTGTTTTTTTACCAATTCGTAAATCGTCATTCTAAAATCGTAAATCTTTACATATAACCTTCAACGCCCAATCCGAATAGTGCAAAATCATATTTCACAGGATCGATAGGGTCGAGTTGTTTGAGGTTTTGCGTGAGTTCAACTGCTGTTTGCCAGTCGGGTTTGGGGCGAGTAATCAGACCGAGTTTTCGAGCAACACGCTCCACATGTACATCGCAGGGGCAAACCAAAGCTGATGTTTTTATTTTGTCCCAAATCCCAAAATCAACACCTTTATTGTCCTTTCTGACCATCCATCGTAAAAACATATTGATTCGTTTACAAGAAGAATTGCGGGCAGGAGTAGCCACATGTTTGCGTGTGCGGATTGGATAATCCTCTAAACTAAAAAATACGTTTTGGAAATTTTCTAAACCTGCCTTAATATCTTCATCATTATCCTTCAAACCTACTAAAAAAGCATCTTCAAGAGAGTCATTTTTTGTGTAAAAATCCTTGAAAAACTCTAAAAAATAAAGCGTATCGGTAGCATTGAAAGTACGATGTTTGAAGGCTAAAAAACGTTTGAGGTCTGAATCTTGGTGATTTTTGATGAAATCATAGGGAGCATTATCCATCAATTCGATGAGCTCGTTGCATTTATTGATGATGGTTTTTCGTTGTCCCCAAGCGAGGGTTGCGGCAATAAAACCTGTAATTTCGATGTCTTGTTTTTTGTTAAATTGATGCGGAATACTAATTGGGTCATGTTGAATGAAGTTAGGTTGATTAAACAACTCATACTTTTCATTCAATAAATCAATAATGATTTGCGACATTATTTTAAGATTTTATCTTCTTCAAAATCCAAACGATTGAATAAGATATCCACGAGAAAACGGCTAATAAGGCAGTAAATAAAAAACCAAACACAGTAATGAAAGGATATAAGAAGGCAAATAAAACTGTCCAAATTTTTGACTTTGTTTGCATGAAAAGCTTATAAATGATTCTGTAAAACTTTATTATTACTGATGAAAGATAAAGGTCAATCCTTAACTATTAATTACTAATACTATAACTCAACTCTGCTCTGATTCGTTTGTCTTTTGTTGATAATTTTTCAAAAGCTTTTGGGGAAATTTTTATCACTACATCTCCAACCGAACTAAGTTTACCTATTACTTTTACCCAAACACTTTGCCCATTGGATTGGTTGGCAACTTTTATGAGTGTACCAATTGGAGCAGTACGGTGTAGAGCCAAAAACTTATTAGTACCTGCACCCGCGTCTATCATTTCGGCAATTCCTTGTTCCGAAAACTTCTTGCCACCTGGGGCATTTGGTATGATTGTGGTTGCAGGTTTATTTGATATGAGCTTATTTTGAACCGTTTGGTCTTTTGGTTTTTCATTTCTTTTCTCTTTTATAACCACATCACCCGCAGGAGCTTGAACTTGTCCTAGTTCCGCCTTTAATGCAACTTTTTTTTCCACTTTCGCCACAAAATTTGACGGTTTTTCAACTAGTAAGACTTGATTAACTTTTAAGGCATCATTTGTCAAACTATTCCATGCTCTGATTTGCCAAACTTTTACATTGTATAGTTTTGCAATCATAAACAAATTTTGACCCGCAATCACAATGTGAGTTTTCTCTTTAACTGGAGTTTTCGTTTGTGTGGGTTTCTCAAGGGTATCCGTTTTTGCTAAAAAGCCTTTAGCTGAATTATTTATACCAACTTTCTCTTTGATTGGAGTTGATTCTTTAGGTGTGGCTTCTGGCACATCAACTATTTCGATACCGTTTTCATCAATATTTTTTTTGTCGCTTTTAGCGGCTGTAAAAGTAATAATCTCATCAATTGGGGCTTTTTTTGTTGCTTTCTTACTTTTTACTGGTATTTCAATTACTTGTTCGGGAGCGATAGTTATTCCTTTTTTGAAAAAAGTATTAAAAGATAAAAATTCTTTTTCCGAACAATCATATCTTTTTAGAATAGAATAAAGTGTTTCTCCTTTTTCAACTTTATGTTGAATTAAAATTTTGCCGTTTCTTTTCTCTAATCCAAGTGAATCAATAGGATTGGCATTAGCGTTTGTCAGAACAAACCCTAAACCTATAATTGAACAAAATAATCTGAACATATAGTTGTGATTAGATTTTTTATAATACACGAATCTAACAAAATGCCAAATTTAAACTAATCTTAAAAAATTTGAGCGATTACCAAGATTGATTATCTTGATTTTATAGTAGTTCTCAATATTTTTTTGATTTAGTTAAATTCATTTTTTCTGGTATTTGATTCAATTTTATACAAATTTAATGATTCTGTGACAGATTAACGTATATATTTTTTTTTTGATGTAAATTCGCCACTTTCAATCAACAAAAACTATGAATATTCTTGGTATAATTCCAGCAAGATTTGCTTCGAGTCGCTTTCCCGGAAAGCCTTTGGCTGATATTGGCGGAAAAAGTATGATTCAGCGAGTGTACGAACAAGCTCAAAAAGCAAAAAGTCTAAGTAAAGTAGTTGTAGCGACTGACGATTATCGAATCTTTGACCATGTGATTGGGTTTGGTGGCGAAGCTTATATGACCGCCGAAAACCACCCAAGTGGTACTGATCGATGTTTTGAAGCTCTACAAAAGGCGGGTGGATGTAGCAAATATGATTACCTCATCAATATTCAAGGTGATGAACCCTTTATTGACCCCGAAACCATTGAGCAATTGGCAAAACTGCTCGATTTTAAGACCGAAATAGCTACGGCGGTCAAGAAAATAAATGATTATAAAACACTTTTCGACCCAAATGTTGTAAAGGCGGTGCTTACGATTCGTAAACAATGTTTGTATTTTAGTCGCCAAACCGTGCCTTATGTGCGTGGGCATGAACCTGAAACTTGGCTCGAACATGCAGATTTTTATAAACATATTGGTCTTTATGCCTATCGAAATGATGTGCTAGAGCAGATTTCGCATTTGCCACAATCACCACTCGAAAACACCGAAAAATTAGAACAATTACGTTGGCTTGGCTATGGCTATAAAATTTATGCAACTGTTACAAATTATGAAAGTATCGGCGTTGATACTCCTGAAGATTTAGAAAAATTGAACAAAAATCGCCTTTAGGATAGGTTTGTCAGCTGTCGAATATATTTGCTAGATTATAAATCTTTACTATAAATTTTTAAAGGATTTAGCAGGCAACAAAAAAAGCAATTATTCGTTAAAGTAAAAATTAATTAGTCTAATTTACTTTATTCCAAGCTCTCCACAAGGGCGGTTCGCCGCTTTGAAGGGGTTGATTAAAATGATATTTATGCGATACAACATTCTTTGGGCCGATGACGAAATAGATTTATTAAAACCATACATTATTTTTTTGCAAGCGAAAGGCTACGACGTTACGCCTGTACCAAGTGGAGCTGATGCACTCGATAAAGTTGAATCTGAAAGATTTGATGTAGTATTTTTGGATGAAATGATGCCGGGAATGACGGGTTTAGAAACACTTTCAAAGATTAAAGTTTTGAAACCCAACCTTCCAGTTGTGATGATTACAAAGTCGGAAGAGGAACGTATCATGGAAGATGCAATTGGCTCGCAAATTGCCGATTATTTGATAAAACCTATCAATCCAAACCAAATTTTATTATCTGTTAAGAAAATTCTTGATAATAAACGATTGATTTCAGAGAAAACCAATTTGGGTTATCAGCAAGATTTTAGAAACTTGGCCATGCAATATAACGACCGTATCGGTCATGAGGAATGGTCGGAGATATATAAAAAATTGATTTTTTGGGAACTTCAACTCGATAAATCAGACGATAAAAGTATGGAGGAGGTTTTTGGTATGCAAAAAGCCGAAGCCAACTCAAATTTCTGTAAATTTGTAGAAGAAAACTATGAAGATTGGCTTTCTGATCCAAAAGCTGAGAAGCCTTTACTTTCGCACCAATTGATGAAAAACAAAGTTTTTCCTCTGGTAAAAAATGATTCTCCACTTTTCTTTTTATTGATTGATAATCTTCGTTATGATCAATGGAAGGTAATAGAGGAAGTAATTTCGGATTATTTTAATGTAGAAGAAGAAAGCGATTATTATGCGATTTTGCCAACAGCCACTTCGTATGCTCGAAATGCTATTTTCTCAGGAATGATGCCATCAGATATGGCAAAATATCACCCTGATTTATGGGTAAATGATGAAGGCGAAAATGAAGATGCTTTGAATAATAATGAAGCAGAATTCTTAAGACGCCAAATTGATAAAAGCCGCCAAAACATTAGTTTCTCTTACCACAAAATTTTGAACACGGCACAAGGTAAAAGTTTGGTCGATAATTTTAACAATTTATTAAAAAACCAACTGGTGGCAATCGTCTATAATTTTGTTGATATGCCTTCTCATTCTCGTACCGAAATGGGCATGATCAAAGAACTTGCACCCGATGAGTCGGCTTATCGCTCAATCACAAAGTCTTGGCTCGAGCACTCGCCTTTACTTGATTTATTAAAGAAAATTTCTGAGAAAAAGGGTCGTTTGGTTATCACGACTGACCACGGAATGATAAAAGTAAAACATCCAAAACGCATCGTAGGCGATAGAAATGTGAATACTAATCTTCGCTATAAACAAGGCAAAAACTTAAATTTGGACGATAAAAGTGACCATATTTTGGTAGTACGTAAGCCAGAAACTTTTATGCTTCCGAAACCCAATATCTCGACCGCATATTTCTTTACTATGGAAGATTATTTCTTTGCATATCCTAATAATTATAACCATTATGTAAGTCATTATCGTGATACTTTCCAGCACGGAGGCGTTTCAATCGAAGAAATGATTGTGCCGTTTGTGTACTTGACAGCGAAGTAGCACAATTTTATAATTGTGCTAAAAATAACCAAAACCACAACAAAAGATGAAATCGAAAATCTACCTTTTGCTCATATTTAATTGTTTGATTATCAGTGCATTTGCTCAAAATAAAACCGAAAAATATCTTGAAGATAAATATTCATGGTATGTATCTTTGAATCTTGGAAATGCTGTTGGTAAATATCAAAAAATATTGAAAGATGCTAATATGAATGGAACAAAAGGCGGAATTGTGGTGGGTGGTTTAATGAATCCTTATAATAGGAATAAAGCATCTGCTGTATTTTATGGTGCGGAATTAGGTTATCAATCAAATGGACGGGACGAAAATTTTGTGACCAATGTTTTTGGCGAGTTTTATGTGGCAAATTATTCATTTTGGGTAAATGGTGTGGCTCGTTATCGTCCGATTTTGTGGAGTTCAAAACTAAATCCGTATTTTGATGCTTTCTTCGGTGCAAAACTTATCAGAACAAGCGTTATACTACAACAAAGTTTAGATTATAGTGAATCTTTGGCAACCGTGAATCGATTCGTACCAAATTACGGTGCAGGAGTGGGGCTAGGAATAAAGTTATCGGGACAACTGAAAAATAATTACCTTGATATTGGCCTGTATTATCAGCAAGCCGATGCTACCAAGATTATCAAGCCTAATAGTGTCGAGATTAATAGTTCTTACTTGATTTCATATAAACAGATATTAACCAACACTAATCAAATTGTAATCAAGATTGGGTTGACTGGTTTTTTGTAAGGAAATTATAATTTAAACTTAATGGTTAAATCTTGCTCGCATTAAGGTCCAATTTGGACGTTAATAAAAAATTCACTATTGCATGGACTAAACTTATTATCCCAAAATTTGAGAAGGTATATTTATATAATTATTAGGATTCAACAGACTCAGCCAACACATGATAGCTGTAGGCCAATCCCATTGCCACACTATTAAAATTATCGCCCGATTTAATTTTCTCTGAACCAAATCGTTGTATAAAAATATTATTTAAAGGACGAATCATTGATGTTCCTCCAGTCATAAAGACGACATCAATATCATCACTTTTTATCTGATTTTTGTCGAGAAATTCTTTCAAATACTTCTCAATTTTATTTACGTTTTTTTCAATAATTTCTCTCGAAAATTCTTGTATTGATATAGGCTCATTGATGGCAATTTCGCTTTCATTAAATTCAAAAATAGTATCATCAGACTTCGTTAAATCGATTTTCGCTTTTTCAATTTGTTTGAAAAGTACATAGCCTAAATTCTGTTCAATCAAAGTTTGGAGGTTCTTTACTCGATAATCTTTACAGGAATATTGGTATGATTTGGCAATACTCAACTTCATGCGAAGAGAGTCGAGAAAGTTCATTTTTTCCCAAGAGCAAATGCTGTAAAAATACGAAAGTGGTAAATCTATCGGTTTTCCAGGAGTAAATGCTTCTTTTACACCACGTCCAAAATGTGGCGTTCCTTTATGCCACATTATATCCGAATCGAAACTATCACCACCAATATAAATACCGCCTTGTGCGAGCATATCAGCGGTTCGGTCTTCTTGATTTATGGCCTCTGGATTGAGTCGCATCAATGAAAAATCGGAAGTTCCACCACCAAAGTCGGCTACCAAAACTAATTGTTGATTTTCGATTTGACGTTCATACGTAAAAGCCGCTCCTATGGGTTCCATTTGAAAGTAAAATTCTTCAAAACCCGCAATTTGTGCAGCTTTTGATAGTCTTTCTTGGGCTAATGCATCTTTTTCTGGGTTTTCATCAAAAACTACTGGGCGACCAATTACTGCCGTCTTAACGTTCTCACCCACAAATTCATCGGCTATTTTCTTTAAATGTACTAAAATCAAAGCTACTAGATCTTCTGCACGATAACTTTTTGAACCTATTCGAGTATCAATAAAACTTTTGTTGGGCAAAACTTTCTTGATAGATTTCATAAATCGCCCACGCATACGATTCTGCACGTAGAGCGAGATAGCATCATGTCCAACCGTCGGTACAACAGGTTCTTTTGGGTTTAAAGGCTGGGCAGCGTCTTGCTCAGGAAAAAATAGGAGTGAAGGGATTGTAAAAAGTTTGACTAAATTATTTGTTTCTGTATCAAGAATTGCCAAAGCCGAATTAGTCGTGCCGAAATCAATTCCATAAATATATTTGCTCATGCGAAAATTTGAATGTGGCTTGATATAACAGACGTTTATTGAAATTGGTTTCGTAGCAGTATAATATTCTAATTTGTATTGAAGTATAGCTCAATTTAGAAATTGGGCTTCGCCGAAAGATATTTTTTGTTGTTTTTAGATGTAATTATACAAATAATTACATACTCTCAGCAAGGTCACGAACTTCACCTTTATCGCAGTAGAGTGTACGGTGCGGGAATCGTTCGATAAGCTCAAAATCATGAGTTGACATTAGTACAGCCGTATTAGATTTTTTGTTAATATCGAGGAAAAGTTTCAAAATTTCTATTGACATTTCGGGATCAAGGTTTCCCGTTGGCTCGTCGGCCAAAATGATATCTGGTTTGTAGAGCAACGCTCTTGCTATGCCTACTCTTTGCTGCTCGCCACCTGAGAGTTGGTGGGGCATTTTTTCGAGAATATGAGGAAGATTTACCAAAGAAAGTACCTCGGCGATTCGTTCGTCCATCTCAGTTTTTTCATTCAAACCCATTGCTTTTAAATAAAAACGGAGGTTTTTATCTATATTCCTATCGCTCAATAACTGAAAATCTTGAAAAACAATACCAATATTTCTTCTAAGAAAAGGAATTTGGGAACGTTTCAAGGAGTGAAGCTCAAAACCACCTACAATACCAGTACCTTTTTCAAGCCAAAGGTCGGCGTATAAGGTTTGTAAAAGAGAAGATTTTCCACTACCAGTTCGGCCAATAAGAAACACAAATTCTCCTTTTTGGATACTAAAATTTACATCAGACAAAACCAATTGGTCTCGTTGGTAAATAAAAGCGTTTTGTAGTGAAATAACCGAATTTTCCATAATTTATAAAGAATTAAGAATTAAGAATGAGGAAGGATTGACCAAAATGATAAATCTCACAAATTCTTAATTCTACATACTTAATTAAAAATTATTTTCCATTTGCTTTAGCGTGGTCAGCTAAAAATTTAGCTAAACCGTTATCAGTCAATGGGTGATTCAACAAAGCCATGATAGCTGAAAGTGGGCCGGTCATTACATCTGAACCAATTTTAGCACATTGTAAGATATGTAAAGGATGACGCACCGAAGCAGCTAAGATTTGTGTTTCAAATCCGTAGTTGTCATAAATTGTACGAATATCTTCGATCAAAATCATTCCATCTGATGAAATATCATCTAAACGACCAACGAATGGCGATACGTATGTTGCACCAGCTTTGGCAGCCAAAAGAGCTTGTCCTGCTGAAAAAACTAATGTACAATTGGTTTTGATACCTCTTTCTGAAAAATATTTGATAGCTTTGATACCGTCTTTAATCATTGGTATTTTTACAACAATTTGCTCGTCGATTTCGGCTAATTCTTCTCCTTCGATAATCATTTCCTCGAAAGTAGTAGCAATAACTTCGGCACTTACATCGCCATCTACAATATCGCAGATTGCTTTATAATGACGCATAATGTTGTTTTTGCCAGAAATACCTTCTTTTGCCATTAATGAAGGATTGGTCGTTACACCATCAAGAATACCGAGGTCTTGTGCTTCTTGAATGTCTTTGAGAGAGGCTGTGTCAATAAAAAATTTCATGGAGAAAAATACCCCTATCCCTTATATAGGGATTTTTGGTTGAGAACTTCTATGTTTTGGGGCGATTTGACAAAGAAGTTACAAATATATTGATGAAAATAAGTCAAAAAAAAAGGCAAATTCACCGCTCGACCACAGTACCCTTGCTTCGGTCAAGACCTGGGGGATTCAGCAGGAGCTGGTAATTTGCCGACACAAAAGTAGTAATTTTTTGACTGTCTACAAACGTTTTTATGCGATTTAATAGTTTTTTGATTGTTACTCCCAATTAAATGTTATAAATAACTGATAATCAGATGTTTGTCGGATAATATTGAGGGATTAAAAAAATTAAGGAGATATATCATATTTTTTGATTGACCTTCATCGTATTTTTGTTTGTTTTAAGAAATATTCCTAACCCAATTCTTTTAAAATTATGATACAGAAAGTGGTTCTCTGGTTTTTTGTGGTCTTGTTTATTGTTTTTGCTCTTGTGCAGTATAATGACCCCGACCCTTTTGTGTGGATTCCTATTTATTTGATTCCAACATATTTATGCTATCATAAACTGCAAGGAAAAGGCGATAAAGTGATGTATTTTAGTATTGGTTTGTTGTATTTGATGTGGGCAATCAATCAATTTCCGCCTGAGTGGGAGGGCGTATTGCTCAATCAAGGTATGAAAACTGTTAATATTGAGCTAGGGCGTGAGTCGCTTGGTTTAGGTTGTTGTACAATTGGGATGTGGCTTTGTGCGATTTTAAAGAATTAGGGTTTGGTGATTGGTTTACTCATAAATTTGTTAATCGTAAACTGGTTTCTTTATGAAGTTGGTTATTGGGAGCTATTTGTTATAAAACGAACTTTCCCAATAACCATTTTTCCAATAAACTAATAACCTACCCAAGCATTGCTATAAATTCTTCTTCTGAAATCATTTTAACGTTAAGCTTTTGGGCTTTTTGTATTTTTGAAGCTCCAGGTTTTTCACCTATAATCAGAAAATCTAATTTTCCAGAAACTCCACTAACAACTTTTCCGCGATTAGCTTCAATTTTTTGTTCGAGTGCTTCACGCTCAAAATTTACGAAGGTGCCAGTATAAAGGAATGTTTTTCCTATAAGTTGGTCGCCTTCAAATTCTTTTACTTCATCTTGTGCCGAAAAACTCAAACCTGCTAATCGTAATCTTTCAATAAAAATTTTATTTTCTTCGTTCTGAAAATATTCTACAATACTTTGTGCAATTTTATCGCCGATTTCGGGAGCGGTGCGAAGAGTCTCATAATCGGCATTTTTGATATTATCAATGTTTTTGAAGAAACTCGCTAGTTTTTCAGCCACCGTAGCACCCACATAACGAATACCTATGCCAAAAAGGACTTGTTTGAAAGGTGCTTGTTTCGATTTTTCAATACCTTCCAAAATATTTTGCACAGTTTTTTCTTTGAAACCTATCTTTCTGGTTTTTCCTGTAAGTTCATCTTCGGTTACTTTTTCGAGTCCGAAAAGTTTATCGTAAGTCAAATCGTATAAATCTGTGATATCATTAACCAAGCCTTTATCATAAAGTAATTCGATTTTTCCTTCGCCCAAACTATCAATATTCATCGCTTTTCGGTGAATAAAATGCTCGATACGACCACGAATTTGCGGCGGACAACCTTTTTCGTTGGTGCAATAGTGGTTAGCTTCGCCTTCTTTGCGAGTTAATGCTCCTCCACATTCGGGACAAGTTATCGGGTAAATAATTTCTTGCGTATTGAACATATCTCGCTTCGAAACATCAACTGCTGTAACTTTTGGAATGATTTCACCACCTTTTTCAACAAAAACCGTATCACCAATTCTAAGCCCTAAACGCTCAATTTCGTTGGCATTGTGCAATGAAGCACGCTTTACAGTTGTGCCAGATAAGTGTATTCCTTTGCCATTTAGTTTGTCATTATCGAGTTCGGCTACGGGCGTAATTGCTCCTGTACGACCAACTTGATAGGTAACGGCCTTCAAAATAGCAGGTTTAGATTCGGCTTTATATTTATAGGCTATGGCCCAACGCGGACTTTTGGCAGTATAGCCAAGTTCGGTTCTTTGTGCAATCGAATTGATTTTGATTACGATACCGTCAGTTGCCAAAGGTAATGAAAAACGTTTTTCGTCCCAAAGTTTGATATATTCAATAACTGACTGAATATCAGTACATTTTTGCCAGGTTGGCGAAACATTAAAACCTAAGTTTCTAAGTGCAATTAAGCTTTCTTCGTGCGTTGCAAAAACTTCTTCATCCGATAGAAATTGATAAACGTAAGCATCAAGTCCTCGACGTGCAACTTCAGCCGAATCTTGTAATTTGAAACTTCCCGAAGCCGCATTTCGTGCATTGGCGTAGCTTTCTTCACCCACTGCTTCTGCATCAGCGTTCATTTTTTCGAATGATGAGTAGGGGAGAAAGCCTTCACCACGAATTTCAAAGCCCCCCCCCGCCCCCAGAGGGGCAGTTTCCACTTTGGGGGCGGGGGGGGCTACTTTCAATGGTAAAGTTTTTATTGTCTTTACATTATTCGAAATATCATCGCCTTTTACGCCATCACCACGAGTTACACCACGCACAAAAATGCCGTTTTCGTAAGTCAATGAAAGAGAAATTCCGTCAAATTTTAGTTCACAAATATATTCGTAAGCTTCGCCGTTGAGTCCTTTTTTTACTCTTTCGTCGAAGTCGATGAGTTCTTGTTCATTATAAGTATTGGCCAATGAAAGCATCGGATAACGGTGTTCGACACTAGCAAAGTTTTTGGTAATTGTACCGCCTACACGGTGCGTTGGCGATTCGGGTAATTTGAGGTTGGGGTATTGATTTTCGAGTGATTCTAACTCTTTTAATAATAAGTCAAAATCTTGGTCAGAAATCTCTGATACGCTATTCATGTAGTAGCGTTGATTATAATAATTGAGTTTTTCGGTTAGTTCGCTTATATGTTCGGCAGTATTCATAAAAAAGTATGATGTATGAAATATGTTATATTTTCAACGCAATTTATAAATATTTCATTAAAAAAGCCCGCTTTTGGGCAGGCTTTCTATTCTTTCAACGAAACTGGAGTTTTGTTCCGTACTCTATACCTGCATAATGTCTTTTTCTTTATCGGCCATTAATTGTTCGGCTTTTGTGATGAAGCTATCAGTCATTTTCTGAACACGATCCTCGGCTTTTTTTACTTCATCTTCTGAGCCACCGTCTTTCTGAATTTTCTTCAACTCATCATTTGCTTCTTGTCGTACCTTACGAATGTTTACACGAGCAACTTCAATTTCATTTTTAGCTTTTTTTACTAAATCTCTACGACGCTCCTCCGTTAATGGAGGAATATTAAGACGAATCGTTTCTCCATCATTGGCTGGAGAAAGGCCGATGTTTGAATTTATAATGCCACGCTCAATATCATTGATGAGTTTACGCTCAAAAGGCTTGATTGCGATTGTGCGAGCATCGGGTGTGCTGATTGATGAAACTTGACTCAATGGCGTTGGCGAACCATAATATTCAACCTGAATTCCATCGAGCATTTGGGTAGAAGCACGCCCCGCTCTAATTTTTGAAAGTTCGATTTGTGTATGTTTCAAGGCACGTTCCATTGTGTCTTTCGCCATATCAAGGACTAATTCTATTTCTTCCATTTCTAAATTGTTTCAGACAATAAAATGTTTTTATGTTTGATTCTATTTTTAAGTTTTCTTTTGAGTTTGATATAATCTTCGCTTTCAATATCTCTTTGATAAACTTTGCTTAATACAATTCGGGCGTGAATTTCAAAGTTTGAAAGCTCTTTCTGAAATAAATGAATAACATTCAGAATTTGTTTGGCGGCGTGTTCTAAATCACTGCCTTTGAGTTCGACTAAATAAGCATTTTTCTGTTCGCCACAACTTAAAACCATGAAATCACATTTGCGTTGTTGTTCGCCTTTGATTAAACATTCATCTACTCGAATCTTGACGACAAAATTACTTGATTTATTGATATATTCGTAAGTTTTGCCTTTTTCAGAACAAAAAATAGTCTTTACTTTACCACTTTGTTCTTCACATTTGCCAAATGGATTACAGTTTTCGTTAGACATTTTCATTAGCAAACTCTAAATCAAGTAGTCTATCAAAATCTTTATTTATTTCTCCTGCAACGGCATTTAATTGCTGGATTTTTATCATTTCTGCTTCATCATCGTAAATATCTTTGATGATTCCGTTTTCTAAGAAACCCGCAAAAATCCTATTTTTATCAACCCATAAGTCTCTTGGAACTATTTTTTCTACTTCTTCGGGGTTTGTTTGTCCGATTCGGTGGGCGTTTATCAAAATATTTAAAGCCCCTAAAATATAATGACTATGAGTGGTGATAATTACCTGATTGCCTTCTTGATTGGCCAACAATGAAATCAAATAAGTAATATCTCTTTGTGCTTCGGGAAATAAGTGTGCTTCGGGTTCTTCAACTATTATTTTAATATCACGGTTTTCAAGTAATAAATGAAAAATAATGTTCATTACCCAAATACTTTCTTGTTGTCCAGATGCTGCACTTCTTAGATTAATTTTATGTCCATCTATTGAAGTAATTTTATCTTCATTCTTATCTACAGAAAAACTACCTTTTAAAACACTTTTGATTAATTTTAGGCAATACTCAATAGATGTTAGATTTTCAATTTCTCCATTAAAATACTTCTTCTCTTCAATTTGTGCCAAATAGTCTTTTCTGAAATTATTTTTAATATCTCCAACAAGGTCATAAAATTCTTTTGATAAAACATCCGTTGAAGCAGGAGAGTAATTTTTGGCAATAAATGCTCTATTTGAAGGGATAAAATAAGTTGAATTTGTTCTATTGTTTAAAACTGATAGTATTCTAAATAAACTATCTCTTACTGGTTTTTCTTCATTTAGAACTTTAGTAAGATGTTGAAAATCAAACTTGGTAATAAATATGGAGTTTTCCTGATTAAAAGAAATACCAATTATATTAAGTAGATTACTGTATCCATAGTGAAAATTTATACTTATTTTCTCTGAGAAGCTATAGTCTCCAAATAACTGGTTGAATCGACTATTGACGATTTCATTTAGCTTTTTATCTACGTAGTCTTGATTGACAATATTATCTGATTCTTTTACCAAAAATAAAATTAAAGAAAATTCAATCTCTCGGAAAAAATAAATCAACTTCGCAAGCGTGCTTTTGCCAGATGCTTGTGGGCCAAGAAAAATCATATAGTCCTTTATTTCAAGGTCTATGTCTTTCAGTGGGCCAAAGTTTTTAACAATTATTCGCTGCATTTCGTATCTATTCTAAACTCTACATTCAATTAATCTCCTACCAAAGTACCAACGTTTTCACCTTTTACTACTTTCATCAAATTCCCTGCAACATTCATATCAAAGACAATGATTGGCATTTTGTTTTCTTTGCAAAGTGCAAAGGCAGTCAAGTCCATCACTTTTAGGTTTTTGTTTATGGCTTCTTCGTAGCTTATTTTATCATATTTTATAGCAGTTTCGTCTTTGCGTGGGTCAGCTGTATAAACTCCGTCAACGCTTGTGCCTTTCATTAATACATCAACGCCCAGTTCATTGGCTCTCAACGCTCCACCCGAATCGGTCGAGAAATATGGGTTTCCTGTTCCTGCTCCTAAGATTACGATACGACCTTTTTCGAGGTGACGAATTGCACGACGGCGAATAAATGGCTCGGCAACTTGTTCCATTTTGATAGCTGACATCAAACGAGTAATTAATCCAGCTTTTTCTAAAGCACTTTGTACCGCCATACCATTGATAACTGTTGCAATCATGCCCATATAATCTCCTTGCTCACGGTCGATTCCAGAGCTTTGGCTTGCTCCACGAAAGATATTTCCACCACCGATTACGATTGCTACTTGGCAACCTGCATCAACAATAGATTTAACCTCTTGGGCGTATTGCGAAAGAATGTCAGAATTAATAATTTGGCTTTTATCGCCACCGTTGAGGGCTTCGCCACTTAATTTAAGGAGGATTCGATTGTATTTTAGTTCTGACATTAGTGGTGTATTTTAGAGCAAAGTTATGGTTAAATTTTTGAGTTTGGAAAATTTTGAAGGCAGAATTTTGAATTGACCCATTAAAACAAATGTGGCAAACTTATTTGTATCCAACAGAAAAGTATGCCACACTTGGAGTTTAATATCTTAATAATAATAATTTTAATGCCTTTTTTATTCAAATTCCATTATTAATTGCCCTTTTTCTACGCTATCGCCTGTGTTTGTTTTTATACTTTTTACAATTCCGTCGCCTGCGGCTTTAATGGCGTTTTCCATTTTCATTGCTACTAAAATCAACAAGACATCGCCTTTTTTTACTTCATCGCCTACTTTTACTTTCATTTCGAAAATCAAGCCTGGCATTGGAGCTTTAAGCTTGTTGAGTTTAACTGATGCAGCACTGCTCATACCCATTTTTTCCAAAAGTAAATCTGTACGATTTTTGAGATTGACTATATGAATTGTACCGTTGACTTTCAGTTTAAAGATTTTTTCGGTATAATTAGCCTCTACAAGTTCGGCATTATACGATTTATTATCTTTTATGATATGAAAATGATTATCAGAAATATCTTGAAAATCCCATGTAAATGGTTGATTATTGACTAAAATATCTCCTTTTTCGTCTGAAATATCAAAAGTTTGGTCGTTTATGATTGCTTTTAGCATGGTTGAAGTTTTTGTTTGAAAATGTTTATATGTTGGTGCACATTGTTATACTTCGTTTTCCTTCAAATTGTATTTAATAAACAGCATTCAACCAAAAACAACAATCTGTAAAAATAACTACTTTTTATTTATTAAATATACACCAACCAAGATGATTGTCATACCAAAATAATGCAAAAAAGATATAGATTCGCCATCAATAAACCCAATTAAGGTAGCCACAACAGGAATCAAATAAGTTACCGAAGACACAAAAACAGGTGAAGAAATCTGTAAAACATAGTTGAAAATGATAGCTGCAATACCCGAATTTATTGCTCCGAGCAGCAACAACATTATCAGCGGTTGCATAGAATCGGCGTTGATGCGAGAAACAAAATCAGTCGAAAAAAGGATAATGGCAGAGATAATGGCTACGCTAAAAAGTGTCCAACCACTTAATAAAACTGGATTGATTCCACTCAAATGTTTACCAACAATGTTTACGTTAAAACCATACATCAACGAAGCCATTATAATCAACAAGGCGTAAGGATTTAATTGATTAATTGAAATTCCATCATTAGTCGAAGAAAGGACCAAAATTAAACTTCCTACAAAACCCAAAATTAAGCCAGCCACTTGCCAACGTTTGATAATTTGCTGGAAGAAAAATGCTCCAACAATTAACACAAACAGGGGCGTTGCAGAGTTTAAAGTTCCTGATAATGAGCTGTTTATCTTGCTTCCTGCAAAAGCGAATAAGAATGCGGGAAGGAAATAGCCCAAAAGCCCAGAGGCGAGAAAATATTTAGTTTTTTCTTTTGGAAATTGTTTGCGAGAGGAGATAATCCACGGCAAAAATACCAATCCAGCCGCTAAAATTCTTACTGTTCCGATTTGAATTGGCGAGAAAGAATCAAGGCTTTTTTTAATAATGATAAATGAAGAACCCCACATGATGGCCAATAAACTTAATAAAAGCCAAGAAATTAATGTTCGATTTTCGGGATTGGTAAAGGTGTTTTTATTCACGTGGGTTTTTATATAGGTTTATTTGAAGCTAATAGTTCTCAAATTTCAATTTCCCCTCCTTAGATAAAGAGGGGTGGCAAAATTCTGACGAAGTCGAATTTTGACGGGGTGGTTTGATCCAACTGTGCATATTTTGAAGCACTTTTACAGACTAAAAACCACCCCGTCCGACTTCGTCAGGACACCCCTCCTTATTTAAGGAGGGGAAATTTGCCAACACAAAGAGTCGATATGGTTATAGCGAATCAAGGTTAATCTACTCCCGCGTATTCGACTATTATTTCTTGTTTTTCGAGTAAAAAACCTTCGTAAACTCTTGAAACTTCATCGAGAATTGAAAGAATTTCTTGAAAATCCATTGAAAGCACCAAACGCATTCGGTATTCTTTGAAGTTGGGTAAACCTTTGAAATAATTGCTATAATGTCGACGCATCTCTAAGATTCCTTGGCGTTCATTTTTCCACTTCATAGAAAACTCCAAATGCTTTTTTGAAGTATCAACTCTTTGTTCGATACTTGGTGGAGAAAGTTTTTGACCAGTTTTTAAATAATGCTTAATCTCGTTGAAAATCCAAGGGTAGCCGATAGCTGCACGGCCAATCATGATGCCATCAACGCCAAAACGATTGCGATATTCGATGGCTTTTTCGGGTGAATCAACATCACCGTTACCAAAAATTGGAATTTTGATGCGTGGATTTTCTTTGATTTTTGCAATTAAAGTCCAATCAGCTTCGCCTTTATACATTTGTGCCCTCGTGCGTCCATGAACGGTAAGTGCTTGAATACCAACGTCTTGTAAGCGTTCGGCAACTTCACCAATATTCTTTGTTTCTTCATTCCAACCCAAACGCGTTTTCACTGTAACTGGTAAATGGGTGTTTTTCACAACGGCGGCGGTCATTTCCGCCATTTTTGGAATATCTTGCAATAAAGCCGCACCCGCACCTCGGCACGCAACATTTTTTACAGGACAACCATAATTAATATCAATCAAATCTGGTTTGGCGGCCGTAGCTATGCGTGAACATTCGCCCATTGTTCCTACGTCGCTACCGAAAAGCTGGATACCAATAGGACGTTCATACTCAAAAATATCAAGTTTCATCACACTTTTGGCTGCATTGCGAATCAAGCCCTCGGATGAAATAAACTCGGTGTACATCAAATCAGCACCGTTTTCCTTACAAACCAACCGAAAAGGAGGGTCGCTCACGTCTTCCATTGGAGCTAGTAAAAGTGGAAATTCTCCTAAATCTATATTACCTATTTTTGCCATGTTTTAATTTAGAACAGGTTTCTAACCTGTTTTGCTTGCATAACGGATAGACAAGTTTGGACGAAACTCCGATACAAACCTGTCGTACAAAAAGTTAACTATAAAAAAATGCTAATAATTCCTTTCGAATAGGCAAAAGTGGCTTAAACATTGCGAATGCAGGAAAAACTGAATAATTTTACTCTAAAATTACAAAAAAACTTATGAAACTTACCGATTCTCGTGAAAAACCCGCAGCGTCATCGCTTCTTGTAATCATTGGCCTTTTTTTGATAGGTTTTTTGTTTTTGGGAAGCGTGACTCAGATTTTAGTAATGATGGCGGCCGGTGCATCATTGACTGATTTTAAGAATAGTGATGGTGACTTGTCTAAACTACCTAATGCGTGGCTCGGTATGATTTTTGGGCAGGGTTTGGGCTCATTTATGGGTTTTATAGGCACAGCTTGGTTTTATTGGAGAATTATTGAGAAAAAATCATGGAAAGACCTCGATTTTGAGAAAGTTCCAACTTTAGCAGTGTTCGGAATGGTGGTTTTGATAGAAATTTCTTTTATGGGTTTCAATGGTTGGTTGCAGGAACTCAATCAAGCAGTTTCGTTTCCTGAATCTTTGAAAGGTTTAGAAGTATTATTGAAAGGAATGGAGGACAAACTGGCAGAAACCACGAAGTTTTTTACAGATTTTACTTCTTTTTGGCAGTTTTTATTAGCTTTTTGTGTTATTGCTGTCATTGCAGGAATAGGAGAAGAATTGATTTTTAGAGGCTTAATCATGCGAAAATTATTACTCGGAACAGGTAATCCACACATTGCTATTTGGGTTTCGGCGTTTATATTTGCTGCTATTCACTTTCAATTTTATGGTATTTTGCCCAGAATGATGTTGGGTGTGCTATTTGGCTATTTTTATTTGTGGACTGGCAATATTCGTGTGCCGATTTTTGCCCATATTTTCAATAACGGTTTTGCTATAACTATTATGTATTTGCACAATATAGGAATCGTGAAAACAGATTTAGAAAGTATGGACGATGTGCCACTATCAATCGTAGGGTTTTCGTTGATTGCAACTATTGGACTAATGTTTTTGTTGAAAAACTATACAAAAATTCAACCATCTATAGTTGATGGTCAACAGTAAAAAAGCTTTATGGAAGAACAGTCGAAATTTAAGCAATGGTTTAAACGGCTCGGATGGGCTGGTTTTCTATTTTTTTTGATAAAAGGCTTACTTTGGTTAATAATCCCGTATTTGATTACAAAAGGAATAATTGCTAAATAAATTCTCGTTGCTCCACACCTTCGACTACGCTCAGGTAGCGGGCAATGAGAATTTATCTATTTAACGATGGACTGTTGACTGAAAACTGTTGATTGTCAATATCCCAAACTTGTATTATCGGCACGAGGGTCAGATGCACCCTCGAGTGTGCCATCGGGTCGTAGCATAATACAGTCCATTCTGCCAAGTGTGCCTTTTTGTGCATCAATTATATAAGCTCTTGATTT